>OLRB01000188.1_pt1 | contig 58353 bp, 55 predicted proteins | sample 1672751 | NCBI WGS metagenome assembly OLRB01 (sample SAMEA3136720, study PRJEB25190) | human gut metagenome | biome: human gut; feature: human-associated habitat; material: faeces | place: Austria | collected 2013
CACTTGACTTTTAATCAAGTTGTCCGGGGTTCGAATCCCCGATGCTTCACTGTTTTAAAACAGTCTAAGTCCTTAAGATAAGGATTTAGGCTGTTTTTTGTTTTATAGAAAAATTTGCTCTATGAAATAAAAATACTCGATATCTCATTTTTATCTCACTCTTGTATATCCATAGGATGTTTAGTAAAATTAGTTTAAATGAAAGAGGAGGTAAGCAGTATGAGAAACAAAAGAGTAAAATTATTTGCGGCAGCATTGCTTTTTATGGGAAGTATAGTTGTAGGCAATAAAGAAGTACAAGCAGCTCAGTGGGAGTATAATAGCTCGGGCTGGTGGTATCAGGAGGATGATGGAAGTTATCCGGTTAATACATGGAAATCAATTAGTGGAAAGTGGTATTATTTTGATGGAAATGGATATATGCTGACAGGATGGCAGAAAATTAATGGAGTGTGGTATTATCTTTATAGTGACGGAGCAATGGCATCAAATAGATGGGTAGGTGATTACTATTTAACCGAAAATGGAGTAATGGCAACGAATACTTGGATTGATGGGTATTATGTAGGCTCTAATGGTCAGTGGAAAAGAAATCAATGGATAAATACAGAGTATGGCTGGTGGTATCGTCATGGAGACGGAAGCTATACAACAAATAATTGGGAGTTTATAGACGGATACTGGTACTATTTTGATGGAAACGGTTATATGAAAACAGGTTGGCAGGAGATATGGGGAAAATGGTATTATCTTTATAGTGATGGAGCAATGGCATCAAATAGATGGATAGGTGATTACTATTTAACCGAAAGCGGAGCAATGGCAACGAATACTTGGATTGATGGGTATTATGTAGGACCTGATGGAAAATGGGTGAAAGATATTTCCATAGTTTATGAAATGGAAGTTGCCAACATTGTAAATAAAGAGCGTGCTGCAAATGGATTAGAACCTTTAGAATATGATTATGAACTTGCTGAGGCAGCCGGTGTGCGTGCAAAGGAGCTAGAGCAAAATTTGTCACATACTCGTCCGGATGGAACATCATGTTTTACTGTTTTGCAGGAATTTGGTATTGAATATTGGATGTGCGGAGAAAATATTGCAGCGGGACAAAGGACACCTGAGCAGGTTATGAATGGGTGGATGAACAGTCCAGGGCACCGTCAAAACATTATGGGTCCATATACACATATAGGTGTAGGGTATTATGTAGATAAGAACGGAAGAATGAATTGGGTCCAGCTTTTTATCGGAAAGTAGTTAAGGCAGACAATAAAAAAGAACCAGAACCAATGAGGGGGGAAGGTTGGTTCTGGTTTCTTTTTTAATATTTTTAAATATTAAAAAGAAGGAGAGCCGGTTTTCTATTCCGGCAATATGAAAAAGAAAAAGATTTTTGAAAAAGTCTTATCGGCTTTTACAAGTTATACTATAAAGGGTAAATGTGATGAATTTGTGATGAAATGATAAAAGAAATGTGAAGAAAAGAAAAAAACAGAGAATATCATTTCTATGTGTAGTGGTGGGAGTTTTGCAGAATAATTTCATAGTATAGGATAATTTTGACATAAAAAAGCAAGAGCAGAAATCTGAGGGGGATAGATTTCTGCTCTTGTTCATTTCATAAAAAAGAAGGAGTTACTGGCAATAGGCTTGCCAGTAATATGAAAAGAAAAAGATTTTGAAAAAAGTCTTATTGGCTTTTACAAGTTATACTATACTATGTAAATAAGGATAATTTATGACGAAATACTAAAAGAAAAATGAAAAAGAGAAAATTTCATTTATTCTTTTTTTATAAATGCTTTTAAATTTCTTATCTTTCTGATTGATAGAAAGGATCGGCAGGATATCCGCCGGCGGATTTCTGTATTCCCCTCTGTATTGCATCTTTGGAGTTTTTCCAGTCAGCATCTTTGTTTTTGTAATCGAATTTGTCACAGAACCATGCTAAATCATCGGTAACTCGCTGTAAGTTTTCTGTCATTAAAGAGAATAATTGTGGGTAAAATTCAGCTTTTTCTTTGTCAGACAATAATTCTTCAGCTGTTTCTACTAAATCACCGAAGTGAGGAAGGCAGAAGCCATTGCTGTTTTTGAAAAGCTCCTGAAATTCTTTATTTTTACGATAGAGTTCAAAAAAGGTATCTAAATATCTGGCATAAGTATTCTTGGAATAATCACAGATATAACAGGAGTTATTCTGTTCCTTTACCCAAGTGCCCAAAGAGGTTTGAGGGTTATCGGGATTTAATTTTGCCTTTTTAAAATGTCCCAGCATAGATGCCTTTTTTGGAGAAAACATTTTTATTTGTTGCTGCAATTCTTCATTTTTCTTTTTAAAATGTGTGGTGAGAATAAGTCCGGTACCAAGACGGTTGCCATAGTGAAACATCTTTTTATAGTGGTCTCGGCAAAATCCCATTTTATCGGTTTCTGCCCGTATGTCGTCTTCCATGTAGGAAGCGCCTTGTCCCAAGACAAAGTCCAAAGCGTGTTGTTCCAGATTTCTTTCAATAAAACAGAATGGACATTCATCATTTGCATGAAATGCGTCCATTAGTGGAATGGTGTATATTTTCTCTTTCATAATGCGTCCTCTATTCTTTAATTTTATATATTAAAGGGTATCATAGTTGGGGGTAGTTGAAAAGAGACTTTTGCAGATAAAATTAGTGTTTGCAGGTTCTTTCAGAGTTTGGTAAGATAGTAAAGTAATGACAGAATTTGAGGAAAAAGGACATGAGAAAAAAGATTGATTTATTAGAAGGATCAATTGCGGGAACCCTTGCCCGTCTGGCTTTTCCTATCATGGGAACTTCCTTTATTCAGATGGGATACAATCTGGTGGATATGATATGGATTGGAAGATTGGGAAGCAATGCGGTAGCAGCAGTTGGAGCAGCCGGTATGTTTATGTGGCTGGCAAATGGATTTACAATGATACCAAGAATAGGTGGGCAGGTAAGTGTAGGACAGCGTTTGGGTGCGGGAAATCCGGAAGAAGGAGCCGAGTTTGCCAGAGGAGCTCTTCGTATGGGAGCATTTCTGGGTGTTTTGTATGGAATTATCAGTTTGCTTTTGAATAAGCAGTTGATTGGATTTTTTAATTTGAACAGTCCGGATGTTATATGGGATGCGAGAGTTTATTTGATGATTACCTGCGGATTGATTGTATTTTCCTTTTTAGATCAGGTTATCGGAGGTATTTTGGCTGCGATGGGAAATACGGTCACTACCTTTCGGGTTACTACGGTAGGGCTGGTGATTAACCTGATTTTGGACCCACTTTTGATTTTCGGCATTGGTCCGTTAAAAGGAATGGGAGTTGCAGGAGCGGCTTTTGCAACAGTATTCGCACAGATAATTGTATTTGTTCTTTATTTAAGAGCAGTATGGAGAGAGCCAATTATTTTTGGGAGAATTCATTTGTGTGTAAGAACACCGAAGCAACATATCAGGGAAATTGTAAAAATAGGTCTTCCTTCTGCCATGCAGGATGCACTGATGTCTATGATTTCTATGGTGATTGCACGTTTTATTGCAGGTTGGGGAGATGCGGCAGTTGCGGTTCAGAAGGTAGGAAGCCAGATAGAGTCTATTTCATGGATGATGGCAGGAGGCTTTTCCACAGCAGTAAATGCTTTTATTGCACAGAACTATGGTGCAGGGAAAAAGAAGCGTATTAAGAAGGGCTATCGAAAAGCTATTGAAATTATGGCGGTGTGGGGAGTTATTACGACGTTGCTTCTGTGGGTATTTCCGGAATTCTTCTTTAAAATATTTATTAAAGAACCGGATGTTATTCCAATGGGAGTAGATTATCTAAGAATTATAGGAATTTCGGAAATTTTCATGTGTCTGGAGGGCGCTGCCACAGGGGCGTTTCAGGGAATTGGAAAGACAGTCCCGCCGTCTGTTACGGGAATTTTGTTTAATGCCCTTAGAATTCCGGCAGCTATGCTTTTATCTGCCACAGATTTGGGATTAAACGGTGTTTGGTGGGCATTGAGCTTGTCCTGTGTGTTTAAAGGAACTATATTGCCGTTGTGGTTTAAGTTTGCATTAAAAAAATATGAGAAGCAGGGAATAAAGGAGGAAGTAAGATGACGCAGCAGCAGATTGTATTGATTGTTCTGGCAGCAGTCATTATATTGGCAGGAATTTTTCTTGCTGTGAAAGGAAAACCATCTATGATAAGGGAGCGTTTTGCCAGTGGGGTTTCACCTGAAAATGAAAGAAAGTTTATGATGACCATAGGCGGAGCAGTTTCTGTCATGGGTTTGGATTTGCTGGTTTTACAGCTTTTATCCTTACGTATGGAATTGAGCTCCGAACAGACACTTTTAGTGCTGGGAGCAGGGCTTGTGATGTTTGTGGCAATCATCCTTATTGGACAGAAATATTACAGAAGATAAGGAGATTAGGACTATGTTAAACTGTTTTTGTGTTGGCATGGGAGGCTTTATAGGGGCGTCAGCACGATATTTGCTGAGTCTTATCCCCATACAGGGGAAATCAGGGTTTCCATGGACTACCCTTTTCATCAATGCAGCGGGAGCTTTTCTTATTGGTTGTATCTCCGCATTTGCGGCAAAAAGAGGAATAGGAAGCAGCTCTCTGATTTTATTTTTAAAGACGGGAGTATGCGGGGGATTTACTACTTTTTCCACATTTGCGTTGGAAAGCTATGTGTTAATGGAAAACGGGAAAGGCGTTCTTTCGGCAATTTATATGGCTGCAAGTGTGTTGATATGTCTAGGGGCAGTGATGCTGGCACAGAAAATAATTTAAAATATTTTTATAAAGGAGAGGATAGAGATGAGCAGAGAATATCATATTGAGACAAAATGTATCCAGTCCGGTTGGAAACCGAAGAAGGGTGAACCGAGGATGATGCCTATTTATCAGAGTACGACTTTTAAGTATGACACAACAGAAGAGATGGGCAGATTATTTGATTTAAAGGACAACGGATATTTTTATACAAGATGCCAAAACCCTACCAATGATTTAGTTGCAGTGAAAATTGCAGATTTGGAAGGCGGAGTTGCAGCAGTGCTCACTTCCTCAGGTCAGTCAGCAATTTTTTATTCTATTTTTAATATTTGTGAAGCAGGAGACCATGTAATCTGTGCTTCTGCTATTTACGGCGGTACTTTAAACGTTTTGGGCGTAACAGCGAAAAAGATGGGAATTGAATGTACTTTTGTAGATGTGGATGCGCCGGCAGAGGAATTGGAAAAAGCGTTTAAACCAAATACAAAGGCTGTCATTGCAGAAACTATTGCAAATCCATCTTTAGTAGTATTAGACATTGAAAAAATGGCAAATCTGGCTCACAGCCATGGTGTTCCTCTTGTAGTGGATAATACTTTTGCTACACCGGTAAATTGCCAGCCGTTTAAATGGGGCGCTGATATTGTAGTGCATTCCACAACAAAGTATATGGATGGTCATGCAGCGCAGGTAGGCGGTGCGATTGTAGACAGCGGAAATTTTGACTGGGAAGCTCACGCTGATAAATTCCCGGGACTGACAACTCCTGACGAGTCTTATCATGGAGTAGTTTATACAAAACAGTTTGGAAAAGCTGCTTATATTACAAAAATTAATGCACAGCTGATGCGTGATTTAGGCTCTGTTCCTTCTCCTATGAACTCTTTTATTTTAAATTTAGGGCTGGAGTCATTAGTTTTAAGAGTGGAAAGACATTGCTATAATGCACAGAAGGTTGCGGAGTATTTAGATGCACATCCGTTGGTTGGAAAGGTGAATTATCCGGGACTTCCACAGGATAAATATCATGATTTAGCGCAGAAATATATGCCAAAGGGAACTTGCGGGGTTATTTCTTTTGAATTGAAGAAGGGAAGAGAAGCTGCTGTGAAATTTATGGACAGCCTGAAGCTGGCTTCTATTGTTACGCATGTGGCAGATGCTAAGACAAGTGTATTGCATCCGGCAAGCCATACTCACAGACAGTTGAATGATGAACAGCTGGTTGCAGCAGGAGTTTCACCGGGAATGATCCGTTTTTCAGTAGGAATTGAGCATATTGACGATATTATCGCAGACCTTTCACAGGCATTGGAGGCTAGCGAAAAATAAGTATGAAATCTTATCAGATTACAGAGTGGAGTCATGAGCTGTTTCAGTTACAGGTAAATCCGAATGGGTTGTATATTGATGCAACCATGGGAAATGGATATGACACGTTGTTTTTATGTGAATTGGCGGGAGAAAGTGGAAAAGTTCTGGCTTTCGATGTGCAGGAAAAGGCAATTATGTGTACAACAAAGCTTTTAAAAGAGCACAATGTGGAAAACAGGGCAAAGCTTTATCTGGACAGTCATGAAAACATGGATGAATATGCAGAAGCAGGAAGCGTAGACGGCATTTATTTTAATTTCGGCTATTTGCCGGGAGGCGACCACAATCTGGCAACAAAGGCAGATACTAGCGTAAAAGCTATTGAAAAAGGTCTTGAACTGCTGAAAAAAGGCGGTGTGATGGCACTTTGCATTTACAGCGGAGGAGATACGGGATTTGAAGAAAAAAATCGAATTTTAGAGTATTTAAAGAAGCTGAACAGCCGAAAGTATGTTGTGATTGTCAACAGCTATTATAACAGGGAAAATAATCCTCCAATTCCTGCGTTTATTGTGAAAAAGGGATAGAATAGCCAAAGACGACATATAATACAAGTAAGAAAATGCAGGTTTTGTATTTTTATGAAAAAAGAAAAAGACGCAGGTATGTTACTTGCAGTGTTGTTTTTGGTATTGCCGTATCTTTTGACTATGATTATTTCGGGCAGAAAGGCGTGTCCGTTAAGCCGGCAGACGGATTTGGAAGAATATATTCCGATTTTAACAGCGGCTCATATTGACTGGGGATATGAGAAAGAAGCAATTCAAGCGCAGACAGTGATTGAGAGAACGAATTTATCTTTAAAAATGAAATCAGAAGAAGCCATGAAGGATATTCGGGAAGCGGCTGATTATTTAAAGAAAAAAAGTATGAGCGGGGAAGAACTGAAACAATTTCGGAGGTTTCAGGAGGCAGCTGTTCATACCGAGGGAGAAGTTCTTGTATTTCAAAAGGAGAAAAGAGAGCTTCCTTATCATCCTCTCAGTCAGGGTAAAACCAGAAGCGGAGAAGAAATTCTGGGTGAAAAGTTTGCTTACATACCCTCAGTGGAAACACCGAAAGATATAGACAGTCCTCTGTATGTAGAGGGCTGTTATTTTTCTTTAAAGGAGTTGGAAGAGAAGATTAAAAAAAGTTATCCTGCTTTTTCCATAACAGCAGAGGCAGAAATCGAAATAACAAAAACAGACAGTGCAGGGTATGTTATGGAAATTCAGATTGGAAATCAGGCGTTTCAGGGAGAACGGATAAAAGAGGTGCTTGATTTGCCTTCCTCTTGCTTTAGCGTGCAAAGCAGTCAAGGGGAAGTGCGTTTTTTATGTAAAGGTATCGGACACGGAATGGGAATGAGCCAGTATACGGCTCACAATCTGGCATTAGAAGGAAAAAATTATGAGCAGATATTGGGATATTTTTTTCCTGATATGGAAATAGAGAAAGAAAAATGAAAAGATGTATAACTTCTGCTTTTCTGGTAATCCTATATTTGAAAACAAGAAAGGGGCGGATGAGCCCACTAAGGCAGAGGTGAAAAATATGAGTAAAAAAGGAAAAATTCGTGTAGCACTGGGAAGCTTACTGGCACTTACTCTGGTAGTTACCTGTGTGGCTGTTTACCAGTCCGGGAGTAAGAGCAGAGCAAATGAGAAAGAATTTGTTAAGGAGAACGAGGAAGATATTGTTGACCAGGCAATAAAAACAGAGGAACGAGAAGAGACAGAGGAAGAAACACAGGATGTAAATACCACAGATGTAGAGGGTACAAGAGAAGTGGAAGACAGTACACCGGAGAGCACAGAGGAGACTACTCCTGAAACAGTGACACCGGAAACAACACCGGAGCAGACACCTGCACCGGAGGCAGAAAATACATCTGCACAGGCAGCAGCAGCGCCGGAAATTAACTTTACAGAGAGTTCCTTAATGGAATGGCCGGTAAACGGACAGGTTGTTTTGGATTATAATATGGATAATACAATTTATTTTCCGACTTTAAATGTGTATAAGCTCAATCCTGCAATCGCTATTTCTTCAGAAGTAGGCGCTCCCGTGGCAGCAGTTGCCAACGGAAAAATTGTGTCTGTGGTAAATAATGAAGAAACAGGGCAGACGGTTACGGTGGATATGGGAAATGGCTATCAGGCAGTTTACGGACAGTTAAAAGACGTACCATTTCAGGCAGAGGAATATGTTTCCGCCGGAAGTATATTGGGATATATCAGTGAACCTACAAAATATTACACAAAGGAAGGGGCAAATCTGTACTTTGCTTTATCAAAGGATGGAGTTTCTTTAGATCCGATGCAGTATCTTCCGTAAAAGAATATCATTCACAAATTCTGACTGGGAGAGTATAATAAACTATGCGGAAAGAAAATCCGCAGCCGATTTTATATTACAGTCAGTATCTTGTTTGAGTGAAATACTTTTTAATCGGCGGCTTGATATATAGAACGTCATGTCTTTGGGCAAGGCGTTCCTTACATAGATTTACGGGAGAAGAAGATGAATTATACGTATATGGTAAAGTGCAGCGACGGCAGTTTTTATACCGGATGGACAAACAATCTGGAAAAAAGGATTGCCAGTCACAATGCGGGGAAGGGCGCAAAATATACAAAAAGCAGATGTCCGGTAGAGCTGGTTTATTTTGAAGAATTTGAGACCAAGACGGAAGCTATGCGCAGGGAATATGAGATTAAACAGTTGAAAAGGGAAAAGAAGATAGATCTGATTAAGAAATTTTTGTGATATTATAACTTTGAACCGCCACATTGACAGGACTAAGTGTCCGGTATCCATGTGGCGGAAGTTTTTGTCTAGTCTGTGATTTGTTTTTTCAGATAATGTCCTACGATATTAGCAAAGTTGGAAATATCGTGAATATAGGCAAAATCCTTTCCAAAGATTTTCTTTTCTGACTGAAGGTCTTCTTCTTCGCCTGCAAATACACCTAAAACAGAAATTTTACGATTTCTCAGCCTGCGAATTTCTGTGGCAGTGTCTTTTACTGCAAAATCCAGACAATAGGGCTGCTTTTCTGTTTTTTGACGAGAATTTGCGGCGATGATATCGTTGGGATTTCCATCACTTAATACAATCAGAATTTTATTTTCCTGTGGCTGTTTATCAAGGCTGTCCGCAACAGCTCGAATAGCAAGTCCGTCTCGATTGTTGGCAGAACCATAAAATTCAAAAATATTTTCATCAGCGTCAGAATTGTCCGAGTAATCTCGATATTCATTTAAGATAGTGTAGGAACCAAAGGTGCAAAATCCTGTTACGCGATGGGGAATTTGGGCAAGGCTTAAAGCCCTGCTGATGATAAATCCCTGAAGTGCTACAAGGCTTTGACGTCTTTGCTGTGAGCCGCTGGCATCAATTAGGACTTCTACGGCAAAATCAGAATTATCTTGTAAAAGCTCCCGTTTGAATAGCATGGAATTATCTGTTCGACCTAAATTCCAGAGCTTTTCCGGACAGATTGTTCCGTATTCACTGGTACATAATTCCCGTTCTGTTCTGGTGAGTAAAGCTCTTTTTAACAAATTAGAAAGAGATAAAATGTTTTGGCGTGTGAGAAGAAAATTCTTTTTATAAACGTGAAGGTTTTCTTCTTTTATTCTCTTTACATAATCTGTTTTGGCATTACTTGTTGTCTGATTGTGAAGGACACCTTTTGTAATATGGAGTTTGCAGTCTTCATGTATGCCTGTACACATCTGTTTTTGTAAACGCGATTTTTCATTGGGCGGAAGAATACTTTTTCCATAATTCAGTTCAATATACTTTTCCAGATGCTCTGAGGATTGTTTATCAAGAGCCAGAAGCCTGACATTTGATTTATCCTGTTTTCCATTATCTTGAGCATCTACATGACCACTGAAAATATTGACAGTATCTTCTTCAGAAATCAAGTTATCCTGTTCCGTTGTCTCTTCAGAGTCTTCAGCAGCAGATTTCAATCCGGAAGTGTCTCTGCTGATACCTTTAAAATATTCTGCAAATCCTTTTTCATAAGCAGTATGATAGACTTCGTCAATACATTTACAGACATCCTTTATAGAGTCAGTATGAGAAAGTACAGCTATTTTTAAAAGCAGAGGCTGCAGCTTGGGATTTACTGTTTTTTGATAAAGCTGAAATTCTAAATAGCAATATTCCAGATAATCCCAATCCGTATGAGAAAAGCGAAAAGCATCCTTTTTCAGAGTTTCACGAAAAGCTTTTCTTCGTATATTTTCAATTCCTCTTCGCTCTGTACAGATTTTTTTGGAAACTGCACTGTCGATACAGAGTTTAGAAATCAGAGAAAGAACAGAAGGTTCTGCGCCATATTGTATTTTCTTTTTTATATAGGCTTCAAAAAACTCTGCATCAAAATATTTTTGGAAAGCGCCTTGTAAAACCATATTGTAGAAAGCAATTTCAGGGGATTTTTGCAGGTCTGCGGGATTGATTTTTACATCACAGTTATAATCCTCACTGACTGTCCACAGAAGATTTTGCAATCTGTTTTCCATCATGTTTTCTTTCATTAGAACACATCACCGCTTTTCCATGTATCAGGGATACGAGTCACAACAATATCGCTAATCAGTTCACGTTCAAAATTGTCAAAGCTCTTATTAATAATACCCATTTCCACAGCTTCCATTGGACTTAGACCACCATGAACCAGGCGAAGGGCACCGATAAGCCCACGCATATCTACTGCCTTTGTGGAAATTTCTCCATTTTTTGCTTTTAACTGTAAGTCTAAAAACAGACCACAGAATTGTTCCAGGGCATCTGGCTTGATGTGAGGAAAGATATTTCTTAAAATCTGTTCTAAACGTTCCATAGAAAGTGGAGGCATATTGATTACCATAAAACGAGAAACAAGAGCCTCATTTAATTCTTTTGTTCCGGCATAGCCATAGTTCATCGTACCAATAAAACGTGTAGCAGGATGAAGGGCAATTTTTTCATAACCGGGTACATCCATAATTCGGCGATAATCCAAAACTGCGTGGAGAACAGCTACCGCATCGTTTTTTGCCATATTAATTTCATCCAGAATACCAAAACCACCGGAAACAGCACATTGATAAATAGGTCCTTGTCTTAAAGTAACCTCATTATTTTTAAAAGTATCTGTTCCGATGAGGCTGCTGCTGTCTGTGTTTACATGAAAAGAAATGTTATAGGTGGGACGGCCGAAAATCCATGCCAGATTTTCAGCCAGTATATTTTTCCCTGTTGCTTTATCTCCACATAGCAGCAGATTTTCGCCCTCTAATAAAGCAGTAACTGCCTGTGTGAGAATTTTTGTTCCATAAAAAGGCATAGAAGGTTCTACAAGTCTTGCCTTTAGTGAGTCGGGCAGTGGATATTGGCTTTTAAAAGTGTCAATACGTGACTGCAAAGCTTCATTGAAATCCATAAAACGCCCCTTTCTGCAGATATTAGATTACCTGCTGAATTTCATAATTATCATTTACGAGTACAATGTCTGCATATTTACCAGCAGTAAGAGAACCTACTTTGTCATATACGCCAATGCTCTTAGCCGGATTTCTGGTAGCTGCAAAGATAGCAGTTGCTTCAGGAATTCCAAACTCCATAGCTTTTTTCATGCAGTCAAAAAGGTTTGTAGCAGAGCCTGCAATTGTGCCGTCAGAAAGAGCTGCAAAGCAGTCGGTCATAGTAACTTCCTGTCCCCCAAGTTCGTATTTACCATTTGGCATACCGGTTGCCATCATGGAGTCACTGATAAGGACAACACGTTCATCACCGAACATCTTAAATGTAGTACGGATTGTAGCAGGGTGAATGTGGAAACCATCGCAAATAAGTTCTACCATACAGTCTGGTGTATCACAAGCTGCACCTACAACACCTGGATCTCTGTGAGCAAATGGAGGCATGGCATTGTATAAATGAGTTACGTGTTTTGCACCCATGTCCATAGCTTTTTTTGCACATTCATAGTTTGCAGTAGTATGACCAATGGAAATAACAACTTCATCTTTCACTTCCTGAATAAAGTCAAAAGCTTTATCTACATTTGGTGCCAATGTAACCAGTCTGATTTGATTTCCGGAGGCTTCATTACATTTTCTGAAGAAAGATGCATCCGGAACAGAAATATATTCTCCGGCCTGTGCGCCTTTCTTTTTAATATCAATCAATGGCCCTTCCATATTTACACCGATAATATGAGCAAGCTCGTTGGATGGCTCTACTTTCGTGGCAGTAGCAAAAATATCCATAAGCTGGTCTTTAGCAAGTGTCATAGAAGTAGGACAGTAGGAAGTAATACCGTGTTCTTTTTCATACTGTAAAATAACCTTTAAGCCTTCTGGATCTGCATCACAGAAATCATGACCTTTTGCGCCGTGGCTGTGCACATCTACAAGTCCCGGAATAACCTTTAAACCGGAGGCGTCAATAACTGTTTTATCTGTTACCTCTGCTTCTGAAGCTACAATTCTGTCATTTTCTACATATAAATCTTTTTTCAGGAAAGTACCGTCTTCCTGAAACACAAAGCCATTTTTTATAATCATAGTAAATTCTCCCTTTTCGTTTATTTATATTTTTATTATAAGGAGATGGAAGGACGAAATCAACTGTTTACAGAAGGAAAAAAAGAAAAAAGGCAGCCGTTGGATTTCAACGACTGCCTCTTGCTATGCGGAGGATTTACATTATAGATTAACCAAAGTATCTCTTTAAGAGACCTTCAAAAGCTTTACCGTGACGAGCTTCGTCTCTAGCCATTTCATGAACTGTGTCATGGATAGCGTCAAGGTTAGCAGCTTTAGCACGTTTTGCTAAGTCAAATTTACCGGCAGTAGCGCCGTTTTCAGCTTCAACACGCATTTCCAGGTTTTTCTTTGTGCTGTCAGTAACAACTTCACCTAATAATTCAGCGAATTTAGCAGCGTGCTCAGCTTCTTCCCAAGCAGCTTTTTCCCAGTATAAACCGATTTCAGGATATCCTTCTCTGTGAGCAACTCTAGCCATAGCTAAGTACATACCAACTTCAGAACATTCACCTTCGAAGTTTGCTCTTAAATCAGCTAAGATGTCTTCGCTAACGCCCTGAGCAACACCTACAACGTGTTCAGCAGCCCAGCTTCTTTCTTCAGACTGTTCTACAAATTTTTCAGCGCCAACGCCACAAACCGGACATTTTTCAGGAGCTGCATCGCCTTCATGAACATAACCACATACACTACATACAAATTTTTTCATAATAATAATCTCCTTTTCATTTAAATAATTTTTGCTATGAAATCTGGCATTGCCAGGTTTTTTTAAAGTAATAACAGTAATGATTACTATTTTAATTTAACATACTTGACTATATTTGTCAACTACTTTTTAATAATTCTTTTTCATTTAAACAGTCATTGCATAATCCATAAAAAGTAGTAGTCTGGTCCGTTATTCTTCCATCAATATTAGCAGCAACTTTCTTTACCATACAGTCGAACTCATTGTTTTCCACATCCTGTATACAATGGCAATGTGTGCAGATAAAATGACTGTGCGGTTTCGTATTGCAGTCAAAGCGGTCAGGGCTGTTTCCGGTAGAAATCTTTGCAATTTCACCGAGCTCCACTAAAAGTGACAGATTACGATATACAGTTCCCAGACTGATATTTGGAAATTCACGTTTAATTTCAGCATACACTTGGTCTGCAGTAGGGTGTTCCTTACATTTTTGAACATATTCCCGAATACATTCTCTTTGTCGGCTGTATTTCAAAGTAGCCATATATTCTCCTTTCTGCCAGAAAAACAACTGACGAATTAAATAATAGTAATTGTTATTGATATTATACTATCATATTGGATTAAAATAGTCAAGTATAAAAAAGAAATTTATGAAAAATAGAAAAAGGCTGCTGAATTAAGTCTTTTTCTAAAAAGAATATGCTTAATCCAACAACCTTTTGTCAGCGGAGGATTTATATTATAGATTAACCGAAGTATCTCTTTAAGAGACCTTCGAAAGCTTTACCGTGACGAGCTTCGTCTCTGGCCATTTCATGAACTGTGTCATGGATAGCGTCAAGGTTAGCAGCTTTAGCACGTTTTGCTAAGTCAAATTTACCGGCAGTAGCGCCGTTTTCAGCTTCAACACGCATTTCCAGGTTTTTCTTTGTGCTGTCAGTAACAACTTCACCTAATAATTCAGCGAATTTAGCAGCGTGCTCAGCTTCTTCCCAAGCAGCTTTTTCCCAGTATAAACCGATTTCAGGATATCCTTCTCTGTGAGCAACTCTAGCCATAGCTAAGTACATACCAACTTCAGAACATTCACCTTCGAAGTTTGCTCTTAAATCAGCTAAGATGTCTTCGCTAACGCCCTGAGCAACACCTACAACGTGTTCAGCAGCCCAGCTTCTTTCTTCAGACTGTTCTACAAATTTTTCAGCGCCAACGCCACAAACCGGACATTTTTCAGGAGCTGCATCGCCTTCATGAACATAACCACATACACTACATACAAATTTTTTCATAATAATAATCTCCTTTTCATTTAAATAATTTTGCTATGAAATCTGGTAAAACCAGTGTTAAAACAATAATAATAATGATTACTGTTTTAATATAATATACTTAACAAAAAAAGTCAAGTATATTTTTGAAATTGTTTTTTATGATGATGCCAGAATTAAAAGTTCTTTTCATAGTATTAGCAAAAATAAAAAAGTTAATCTTTTCCTTGATTTTAAAAAAAATAAGGTGTAGTATAATAAATATCAATAAGTAGTATTAAAAACTACTTGTAAAGATAAATAAAACCATAAAAGAACATTCGAAAGAAAAAAGTATCATATACTATCTTTATAAAAGCAAAGGAGTGACTGACATGAAACTGAAAATTAAAGACCCCGGAAGTGCAATTACCCATTTTATTGGATGTATTATGGCGATTTTAGCTGCCCTGCCGCTGCTTTGGAAAGCGGCAAGAGAGCCGGATTATATCCATATTATTGCGATGAGTATTTTTATATTGAGTATGATTTTACTATATGCGGCAAGTACGATTTATCATACGGTAAATTCAACAGAAAAGGTAAACCGCAGACTCCGCAAGCTGGACCACATGATGATTTTTATTTTAATCGCAGGGAGTTATACACCGGTTTGTCTGATTGTTTTGAAAGGAAAAACAGGATTGCTGCTGTGTGCCGCTGTGTGGATTACGGCAATTATCGGAATTATTGTAAAAGCATGCTGGATTACATGCCCCAAGTGGTTTTCTTCTGTAATTTATATTGGAATGGGCTGGCTGTGCGTATTTGCTTTTGTTCCGATTGTACATTCCCTCTCGCCGGCAGGGTTTGGATGGCTTTTGGCAGGAGGAATTATTTATACAGTAGGAGGAATTATTTATGCGCTGAAGCTTCCTATTTTTAATTCCCACCATAAAAATTTTGGTTCTCATGAGATTTTTCATCTCTTTGTAATGGGAGGAAGCGTTTGTCATTTTATTGTGATGTACTTCTTTGTAATGCCTATGCCGGCATAAGATGTGTAAAAAGAGAAAAGAATGTGGATAAAGCAGATAAAATAAAATCCTTTTGTGGATGAAATTTTATCTGCTTTTGGTTTGTAGGAGATTGCGTTATATGAAACAAAAAGTTAAATCAGTCCAAAATGTTCCATAGCTTTATAAATGCCGTCTTCTTCAACCGAAGCAGTAACATAAGAGCAAACGTCTTTAATAGGCTGTGAAGCATTTCCCATAGCGATGCTGTTTGGAACAGCTTCTAACATTGCTCTGTCATTTTCACTGTCACCGAAGACATAACAATCTTCTTTAGATTTTCCAAGATGTTCGCAAAGAAAGTCAATTCCGCTTGCTTTTGAGTAGCCTTTTTGAATGATTTCATACATATTATTAGAGCGGTCAATGCACTGGAAGTATTGAGATAAGTAAGATTTTACTTCCTCATTTTCCGGTGTAGGAGGAAGCATTGCGAGGATTTTATCATAAGTGAGGGTATCACTGTGCAAAATGTCTTCAATATTTTCTCCTTTAATTTGGAAAAGTTTTTCCGCAGCATCAATCCATTTTTCGGCATTTGCAAGAGTATAATCAAAATAAACAGCATGAGATGCTTCGTAAAGTACAGAAACTTTATGTTCACGCAGTTTATATATAAGCTCCTTACAAAATGTATTGGTAAGTTTTTGAGAGAAAAGTTCCTTATCATGAAGAAAAATATTGATGCCGCAGCCGCAGATATAGCCATCAAAATTCAAATCGGTTATTTTTTCAGGGAGACTGGTTCTTGTTCTTCCGGTATTGATAAAGAGAAGATGTCCGTTGTCACGGGCCTTTTTTAAGGCAAGCTTTGTGCTTTCAGGCATAACTCCGGGACCTTCTGTAATCAGTGTACCGTCTATATCAAAAAATAAAAGTTTGGAAGTCATAGAAAAAACGTCCTTTCTGGTAATAGGGTTAAAATTTTGTATTCTATGGGGTATTTTAGGACAGAATGGGAATATTGTAAAGTGTTAATCAAGTCAAAATCGTATCAAAACGTGCCAAAAGATTGATACGATTGACATGATTTGATGAGTAAATGTATAAAAATTCCTTCCTGTACAGATACTATTTCCAGAAATGGAAATTTTAACAGATGGAGGAATTTTTTTATGAAAGCGACAGGAATTGTAAGAAGAATTGATGATTTAGGCCGAGTAGTAATTCCCAAGGAAATCAGAAGAACTTTAAGAATAAGAGAAAGCGACCCAATGGAAATCTTTACGGACAGAGAGGGACAGATTATTTTGAAGAAATATTCTCCTATCGGTGAGCTGAATATATTTGCGAAAGAATATACAGAAGCGTTGGCACAGGCAGCAGGCTGTATTGCATGTATCGCAGATAAGGATCAGATTATTGCAGCGGCAGGAAACGGATGGAGAGAATATGAGCAGAAAACCATTAGCAGAGAACTGGAAGAACAGATTTCAGATAGAAAAAATATTTGTGCCGCAGAGCAAAAAGAATTTATCAGAATTATCGAGGGAGACAAAATGGAATATGCGTCTCAGGTAGTATGGACAATTACCTGTGCGGGAGATGCAGTTGGTGCAGTGATTATTTTGGAAAAAGAGGGTGGTCGTAAGTTTACGGATACAGAACCAAAATTGGCACAGGCAGCAGCAGGATTTCTGGGGAGACAGATGGAACAATAGTAAAAATAAGATAGATAAAATTCAGCCATAGAGCGGTGCGTTGACGTGAGCGGTTGCTTATGGCTGAATTTTTAATAAATTTTTTCTTATTCAATAGAAGCCTGTCCGACTTTTTTTAAAAGGTCTGATTTTATTTGATAAAGCTCATCAGACAAATCTACATAAACCTCCTGTGGGTTGGCAAAACGTCTTGTTTCATCCCATAAAGTATTTAACTCTTTGCGGCAGATTTCCTGAATTTCCATGACGGAAGGTGAGGTATAAACACATTCTCCTTTCAGGAATACCGGTACGAGAAGCTCTCGTAAAGTGTATGAACCGCCCGGAATTTTTGTCTTTTTCCATGTGGCAATAGGATCAAAAATAATCATATCTTCATCAGGATTAAATACTTCGTGTTCCATACAGATTAAATCAGCACGGATTTTTCCGGTTTGCTTATCATAAATTCTTTGAATAGTTTTATTTCCCGGATTTGTGATTTTTTCAATGTTTTCGGAAAGCTTGATTTTCGGTATAAAATCAGCATCATCTTTATTCTTAATAGCAGCCAATTTGTAAACACCGCCAAAAGCCGGATTATCATTACAGGTAATCAGATTTGTTCCTACTCCCCATGAATTGATTTTTGCGCCCTGAGCTTTTAAGCTTTCAATTAAATATTCGTCAAGGTCGCTGGAAGCGGAAATAATAGCATCTTCAAAACCGGCGTCAGACAACATTTTATAAGCTTGTTTGGACAGGTATGCCAAGTCACCGCTGTCAATGCGAATACCATAGCCTTTTAAATCAATACCGGAGTCTCTCATTTCTTTAAATACACGAATGGCATTAGGGACACCGGAATTTAAAACATCATAAGTATCTACTAATAAAATACAGGCATTTGGATAAAGCTGGGCATAGGTTTTAAATGCTGTGTATTCGTCAGGAAAACTCATAATCCAACTGTGGGCGTGAGTTCCTTTTACAGGAACTTGGAACATCTGTCCTGTAAGTACGTTGGAAGTACCGATGCAGCCGCCGATAACAGCGGCTCTTGCGCCATAGAGTCCTGCATCAGGTCCCTGTGCACGGCGAAGTCCAAATTCCATAATGCCATTGCCTTTTGCTGCGTAAACAACACGGGAAGCTTTTGTGGCAATCAGACTTTGATGGTTCAGCAGATTTAAAATAGCTGTTTCAATTAACTGAGCTTCCATAACAGGTGCAATTACTTTTAAGAGAGGTTCTCTTGGGAAGACAACCGTTCCTTCGGGAACAGCATAAATATCACCTGTGAAATGAAAGCCTCTTAAATATTCCAGAAAGTCTGTATCGAAAATTTTCAGGCTTTTTAAATAATCGATGTCATCCGGGGAGAAATGGAGGTCACGCACATATTCAATAATTTGCTCCAATCCAGCAGCAATGGCATATCCGCCGCCACAGGGATTTTTCCTGTAAAAAGCATCGAAAACAACAATTTGGTCTGTGGGATTTTTGAAATATCCCTGCATCATAGTCAGTTCATATAAATCAGTCAATAATGTCAGATTTAAAGCTCTCATATCATAGCGCTCCTTTGCATTTTGTGCAATCAGCTTGTTTTGCACTTTGTGCAGATATTATACCACGTGCGCAGAAGAATTAAAAGGTTTGTGTTAACTTCATTCCGTGATATTCCTCTAAAGTAAGTCCTGTAAGAGAAAGATATAGGGAAAGTGTTTTGCCTACAAACCGAATATGCCATGGCTCAAATGGATATCCGGTAATATGCTCTTTTCGTTTGGGATAGCGTAGGATAAAGCCATGAATGGGTGCATGTGCTTTTAACCATTTTCCTTCTTTTGTATCAGAGAAGCTTTCTTCTAATTCAAAGTTTAAAGAAGGGCAGGAAACGTCAAGGGCAAGACCGCTTTGGTGTTCGCTGGTTCCCGGAGCTGCCACAGCCGTACTATTTCTTTTTAAGGCATTTTCATATAATTGCTTTTGACTTAGATAAGAACGATATCCGGAAACACCTACGAGAGAAATATGGTCTAAGGAAGCCTGTTCAAATAAAGCCTTTGCTGCTGTGGCAGCGTCAATATCCAGCATTTTGCGTTCCTCATTGGCGGAGGGGGCAAAGGGGATTTTTGCAGTTGTAAGGTGAGTCGGTATATAATCAAATGCTAAAGGGACAGAAGGGTTAATAAGCTGCGTATAGGAAAACATAGAATAAGCACCTGCCTTTTTATAGTAAGTACAAGATATGCGGGTAACGGGAAAAATAGAACTAAAATTTCTATATTTTTCTTAAAATAGAGAAATATAGAAAATAGAATTTCAAAATGCTCTTTAGTATGATAAGACAAAAGAGAAAAAATAAGAAAAATGCCTAAAAAATAAGGCTGAAAAGGGGCTGAAACAGAAAAAATAATTTTGAGCATATTACTACGTTGAAGTGGGAAAAGTCAAAAGGGAGAAGTGTTATTGGACATATTGATGAATGAAACAGAAAGTGCTATCATACGCATTGTAAAAGATAAATATATTTTAATTGAAAAGGAAAAGAGGCAATCGCTATGGAAGCAAATGCAAACGTAGTAAATAAGAAAAAAAGTTTTAAGGAAAAATTTCATGATTATATGATGGGAATGTCAAAAATTGTACCATTTGGATTGAATGATAAGGAAGACAAGTATTATCACAGCATTTTTAATTATGATAAATAAGAGATAAAAACAAGGGAAGATAGGGCTGAAAAGTCGCTGTCTTCTTTTTTTGCTTTATTTCTTGTTTTTAGTATACTCGTTTTTGACAATGAAATCTACTCGGAAAAATACACAAAAATCCATAGAATGTAACCTATGCTTTTTTGGGAACAATGTCAATGGATTTTAAAATCTCTCCATGCTAAAATATCTGCAATGGTAAGCTATTCAATATCGTATACCGCATCATTTAAGCTTATTCCATTATCTATATTATTATTATAGTTATTAGGAGGTACAGTATGAACGATACGAAGATTGATGCAATGTTTGAAATATTGCAAACCATTACAAAAGATATAACTGATATGAAAAAGGACATGACCGACATGAAAAAGGATATCCTAGGATTAAAAGAAGAAACAAGGGATATAAGGCTTCATATTGAAAATGTAACGGACAAAAACATATCTTTACTGGCAGAAAATTATTGTAATCTAGTTCAAAAGCTAGATGAAAATAACAAAGTGACAGACAATCAATTAGCATATCAGATTAAAGTGAATTATTTAATTTCTGACATGGAAAAGGTGAAACAGGAAGTGGCAGAAATTAAAAAACGCATTTCATAATGTGTTACAAATACCTCCCGGTGAGCGGTTTGGTTCGCTGACCTGGGAGGATTTTTAAATTTTATTTATTTACGAGGGGGAAACACATTGAAAAAGATAAAGCAATATAGGCTAAAAGGGATTTACTATCGCAGTTTTATGGTTTTAATTGTAATCCCAATTCTCATTGTATTTATTGCAGCAATTTTTATTATTCGTCAAATGATGGAAGATTCTGCTATACGGAATATTGAACGTGTGCAGAAAAATATGTGTATGAATTTGGAAAATGAAATCCAAGATGCAGCTTTAAGGCTATCGCATTTTTTATATGTAAATGATGGTACAATTACAAAGGCAGCAGCGAAAACAGACACTTATGATATGGAAAAAAAGAGGGTGTTGTCAAAGGAATTAGACAGATATTTTAATTTTGCCATGTGTCCCATAGAGGATATTGCAGCGGCAACTTTTTTTATGAAAAACGGAAATTATACCAATTTAAAAGAAGATTTTTCTATTTCTATGGCAGAAATCAAAGGAGCAGATTGGTATGTACAAGCGTTGAAAGAGAAGAACAAAGTCTCTGTAGGAAGTTTTAACAAAAAAATCACATCATCGAAATATGGTCAAAATCCTTTTTATATTGCAGTAGCAATTTCACCGGACATTCGGGTAGATCAGTCGGGACGTATTGAAACAGCTATGTTAATCGTTGTATCTGATTTAGAGAAAACCATAAAATCGGATACAAAGGATGATTCTCTTGGAAATACGATTTTATTAGATGAGAAAAATGAGGTTTTATATGATCCGGAAGGAAAAGCAGACATTATTAAAGGCAGGGAAATAAAGGATGGACAATATAAATTTAAAGAAGAGAAAACAGGGAAATCCTATGTGGCAGTAGCTAGGTCTGTAACAGGTACAAAGTGGCGTGTTGTGAACGTAGTGCGAGCAAGAAAAATAACAGGAGCTTTTTTGCGTACAGCAAGTATTATGCTTGTGATAATTGCTGCGTTAATGTTGCTTTTTAATATATTTTCACATTATTTTTTGAAAAATATTATTCATCCGGTTAATGATATTATCCAAGGCTTAAAAGTAGTACAGACAGGAAACTTAGATGTTCATATTACACCAAAGGGACAATCAGAAATCCGTAACATGATTCATTCCTTTAACCAAATGGTGAGACGGTTAAAGATACTGATTAAAGAGAATGAGCAACAGCAGTTAAAGAAGCAAGAGGCGGAAATGAAGGCTTTACAGTCACAGATAAATCCACATTTTCTGGTAAATTCTTTAAGCTCTATTCGTTTTATGGCACAGGTTTCCAGATTTGAGGGGATTCGAAAAATGGCAGAAGCATTGATAAAAATATTGTCCTGTTCTTTTCGAAGTAATCAGAGTACCTATACAATTAGAGAAGAACTGGAGATGCTTGATAGTTTTATCTTCCTTATGAGTATTCGTTATTCTGATGGCTTTCAATTTGAAAAAGAAGTGGATGAAAAATGCTTAGATTATCAAATTCCCAGACTGATTTTGCAGCCTTTAGTAGAAAATTCTATTGTTCATGCTTTTACAGAGAAAGAGGATATAGGGGTAATTAAAGTATCTGTATATGAAGATACGGAATGGATTTATTTAACTGTAGAAGATAATGGAAAAGGAATTTCAGAAGCACAAAAAAAACGGATTTTCAGCGAGGAAGAAAAGGAAGATAATTATAGTATTGGAATCAGAAATGTTTATACCAGATTAAAGTTAAATTATGGAGAGGATAGCAAGTTCGTTATAGATAGCAGAGAAGGCTCTTATACGAAGACGAAAATTGCGCTTAAAAAGAAAGTGGTGGACAAGTGAGATGAAAAAACTATTAATTGTAGATGATGATGCTTTAATCAGAGCAACACTACACACAATTGTGGATTGGAATGAGTTGGGGTATGAAGTTGCAGGAGATGCACAAAATGGTGAGCAGGCGCTGCAAATATTAAAGAAAGAACAGATAGATTTAGTATTTACAGATATGAAAATGCCTGTTATGGATGGAATAGGGTTGATGCAGCAGATTAATCAAATGGAAAAAAAGCCTCAGATTGTGGCATTAAGTGGCTATGATGATTTTAGCTTAGTACGCAGTGCCTTTAAGCTGGGGGCATTTGATTATGTTCTGAAAGAGGATATCTGCGAAAAGGGCGTTACTGAATTAATCAAAAAGATTGATCCTGTAATAAAAAAAGAAGAAGTGCCCTTATACAGTGGAAAAAAGGAAGAAGAAGCCTTTTTAAAGGATATTTTATTAGGGCGTGTAATTCCTGTGAAAAAGGGAAGACTATTTGAGGAAAATTATGTGCTGGCAGCATTTGAAATCGACGAGTTTAAAGAAAATACAGTACGATTTCAAAGCTCCTTTGAAGAATATCTTGTAAAGCCAATGGTAAATATTGCACAGCAGATACCGAGAATTGCCAATAAATGTGTTTTTATTTCCTTGTCACCGGGGCTTTATTTCTTATATATACCTATGCCAGAGGGAACTTCTCCGATTGTTTCTGAAACGATTGTTTCTCTTTGCAAACAGCTAAAAAGTGTATGGAACAATTATATGAATTTGCCCGTTTCCGTAGGGATAAGCAGAGTAGGGAGAAATTTAGAAGACTTTTCAGACTGTCTGCTGGATACAGAAAATCAGTTGAAATTGCGTTATCTGGTTGGCAAAGGGAGTATTAATTTCTATGGACAAAAGGGAAGGATTTTGCCAGAGAAGGCTTATGAGAAACAGGAATTCTATGAAGATATTATTCAAGCTTTACGGGATGGAGATTTAGTAAAACTGGAGGAACAAAAACGTATTTTATTAAGGCGATTAACAGACATGGAAGAAGATGATGCAAGGAAAGAATGCCTGCATCTTGTATGGTTCATTGCTCTTATGATGCGAGAGAGTGAAGACAGTATCTGGTCTTTGTTTCTGGGGGAAGTAAATTATTATGAAAAAATAGGACGTATTGCAGACGGAGGAAGTCTGGCGATATGGACCAATAATTACATTAGTTATGTAGCCGATTATATTGTGAATACATACGATAGAAATCAGATGGATTTATTTCAAAAAGCACGAAGATTTATTATGGAGAATTATGCTAATCCTGAGCTTACATTGGGAAGTACGGCAGCTTATGTAGGATTAAACGAAAAATACTTCAGCTCTTGTTTTACAAAAGAAATCGGAAATACATTCAGTAACTTTCTGACGGAAATCAGAATGGAAAATGCCAGAGAACTGCTTCGCACTACGGATATGAAAATGTATGAAATCAGTGAAAGTGTAGGTTACAACAGCGTAGAGCATTTTAACAGAATGTTCAAGAAGGTGTGTGGTGTGAGTCCCAGTGTGTATAAAAGACAAATTTTATAAATCTAACGATAAGTCAAGAAATCTTACTTTTTGTCATAGTGCCGCATATTTATATCTGTTATGATTTCAATATCATAATTTTTGAGGAGGTCAATATGAAAAAGAAAGTTTTAGCAGCATTATTATGTGCGGCAATGGTTGCTACAAGTCTTGTAGGATGTGGTGGCTCCGAAGGCAAAGAAAGTGGAAAAAAGGACGGAGAATCTGAATTATCAGGAGAATTAGTAATTGCTTTGTGGGACAACAGAACAATGGAATTATTTGAAAGTCTGGATCTTGAAGGACGTTTTCAGGAATTATATCCGGATGTAACATTAGAATTTGAAAAGCTGAAAGATGATACAGAATATTGGAATGCTATGAAAATGCGTGCGGCAGCAAATCAGCTTCCGGATGTAATGTTTAATAAAACATTTACTCTTTCCAGATTTAAAGAGTATTTGGTAGATATCTCTGATTTAAAAGCAGTAGAGGATAATAAAGTTGCTTCCGGTTATGCGGTAGATGATAAGATTTTAGGTATTCCTCTTACTATGAGTAGTGAATATGTATATTATTGGAAAGATATGTTCAAAGAAGCCGGTGTAGAAGTTCCGGATACATGGGCAGAACTGGAAGAAGTATCCAAAAAGCTTCAGGATTATTACGGAAAAGACAACGGAGATTATATGGCATTTGCTATTGGTGGAAAAGATGAATGGACAACTTATCCATTTGCAGAATTCATGCCTTCTCTGATTTCCGGAAACGGACAGAACTGGAATACTATGGCAGGTCAGGATGAACCTTTTGCAGAAGGAACAGATGTAAATACAGCGTTTAAGAAAATTGATTCTCTGTTTTCTTCAGGCGTATTTGGAAAAGATCCTTTAGGTCTTAGTAATGACCAGGCATATAATCTGTTTGCTACAAAACAGTCTTCTATTATTGCAGCAGGAGCAAGAGCTTTGAAATCCTTTAAGGATACAGCAGAGAGCACAGATGAGTTAGGAACTTTCTACTTACCTGTAAGAGATGATGAGTCTGAACCATTTAGAACTGTTACACAGGGTGACTTATTCCTTTCTGTAACTTCACACTGTGAAAATCCAGAACTGGCAAAAGCATTTGTAGAATTCTGTTTCTCAGAAGACTGGTATCCAGATCATATTAAATCTATTCCGGATGACAGTGCAAGTAAAACATTTACAAAAGAAAAAGATCCGATTTTAGCACAGGCAGATGAACTTCAGCCAGAAGCAGAAATCGTTATGTATGACGGTGGTGGAGATGATTTCCAGGCATTAGTTGCAGAAACTACTTTCGACTATAAAAAATTAGGTGCACAGATGTTAATTCCTGATTTTGATTTAGACGAAGCGCTGAATGAGTTAAATACAAAGTGGAAGGCAGCAAGAGAAAAACTTGAAATTAAATAAGCAGACGAAGTGAGGAGGATATCAGAATGCAAACTCTGAATAAGAAAAAAGCACGGTTTATTGTGTTGTCCTTAATCATTCCGTTGACATTGCTGATTTGCTTTGTAGTATTTCCTGCGGGAGATTTAATACGAATGAGCTTTACAAACTGGGATGGATATTCAAGCTCCAGTGACTTTATAGGTTTTGACAACTATATATCCATGTTTCAGAATAAGGATCTATGGACATCTCTTAGGAATAATGGTGTTTATTTTGCAGCACATTTATTGTTTATTCCCATAGAGCTGATGGTAGCAGTAATGCTGACATCAAAAATGAGAGCAACAAAGGCATATAAAACAATTGTATTTCTGCCATATATCATCAATGGAGTAGCAATTGCTTATGCATTTTCTTATTTCTTTTCTCCTGTAAACGGAGCATTTAATTCCATGTTAGAATTTGCTCATTTAGAAGGATTTATCAGAAACTGGCTCTCTGATGAAAAGATTGTAAACTTTGTTTTGGCATTTGTATCTTTGTGGCGTTTTAGCGGCTATCATACTGTTTTATTCATGGCTGCACTGCAGTCCGTGCCAAATGAAATTATGGAAGCTGCGGCAATGGATGGGGCAAATTCCTGGCATATATTCCGTTATATTCAGGTGCCATCTATTCAGTTAATGGTAGACTTTGTGTTGTTTGATAACATTCGAGGAGCCCTTCAGGTATTTGATATTCCGTTTGTTATGACAGCGGGAGGTCCGGGATACGCATCATCAACCTTTACATTACATACCATAAAGACGGCATTTACCTTTAATAACTTTGGCCTTGCTTCCACCATGGCGGTGGCAATCATGGTACTTATTGTGGTGATTTATCTCATACAGAATAAAATTCTCCATATTGGAAGAAAGGCGGAAAAGGTGAAATGAGAAAAGGCAAGACAAGAAGAATCGGAATTGAAATTTTAAAACAGGCAGTAGGTATTACGATGGTATTTATTGTGCTTGCGCCTATCTTGCTGACACTTTTTGCGTCACTGAAAACCAAGGCAGATATGGTAAATACATCACCATTGCTGCTTCCTGAGTTTTCCAGAATTACTTTTGATAACTTTAAAGAAGTATTTGCCAATAAATATCTTTTATTAGGATTTAAGAATACAGGAATTATTCTGGTAATCAGTTTGATTTTCAATGTCATGTTTGGAACAATGACAGCATTCATTTTAGAGCGATTTGAGTTCAGAATGAAAAAGGTAATTGTGGCACTGTTTTTCCTTGGAATGTTAATTCCTACCTTTGTAACAGAAATTGCCCGTTTTAAAATTATTACAGGATTAAATTTATACAATACTCTTGGAGCACCGATTATCATCTATGTTGCATCTGATTTAATGCAGTTGTACATTTACAGACAGTTTATTTCTACTCTGCCTGTATCCTTAGATGAGAGTGCGCTTCTTGATGGATGCAGCTATTTCCAGCTGTTTAGAAAGATTATTTTCCCGCTTTTAGCTCCGGCAACAGCGACAGTGGTAATTATTAAATCCATTTCCATTATCAATGATATGTATATTCCATATCTGTACATGCCTAAGAACAAATTGCGGACATTAACTACTTTCTTAATGGATTATGCCAATGCACAGGAAGGTTCCTGGCAGACATTGGCAGCAGGAATTATTGTAATTATGATACCAACAGTACTGATTTACATATTCTTCCAGAAATACATACTGGCAGGTGTAGCTGCCGGTGCAGTAAAAGGCTAAATAAAAGGTGTAAAGTCATTAGATTTCTAATGGTTTTACACCTTTTTTACGTTTATTTCTCAAAAACGTGATAGTTTGCTTCTTACCTTTCCGTTAAACTAAATCACAGATTGCTGAAAAGGAAGGAGACACAGGATGTCAGAAATTACATTGAAGAATGTTTCAAAAATATATGAAAACGAGCAGTACGCAGTCAGAAATGTAAATCTGGAAATTCAGAATAAAGAGTTTGTAATCTTAGTAGGTCCATCGGGGTGCGGAAAATCCACAACGCTTCGTATGATAGCAGGACTTGAGGATATTTCAGACGGAGAACTTTACATAGATGGGGAATTCAGTAATTATTGTGAACCAAAGGACAGAGAAATGTCTATGGTGTTTCAGAATTACGCTCTTTATCCCAATATGACAGTTTATGGAAATCTGGCTTATGCACTGAAAATCAGAAAAGTTCCCAAAGATGAGATTAAAAAAAGAGTTCATGAAGTGGCAAAAATTTTGGAGATTGAGCACTTGTTGGATAGAAAGCCCAGTGCACTTTCAGGGGGACAGAAACAGAGAGTGGCAATGGGAAGCGCAATTATCCGAAAACCAAAAGTATTTTTAATGGATGAGCCATTATCCAATCTGGATGCAAAGCTTCGTACTCAGATGCGTATTGAACTGGCAAAGCTTCACAGAGAAATGGAAACAACGATTATTTATGTGACACATGACCAGACAGAGGCAATGACATTGGGAACAAAGATTGTGGTAATGAAAGACGGATTTGTACAGCAGGTTGCACCGCCGGCAGAAATTTATAATAATCCGGCAAATCTGTTTGTGGCCGGTTTTATCGGTGCACCATCTATGAACTTCTTTGAAGCCTGGGTGGCAGTTGAAGATGGACGTACACTTCTCTATCTGGGAGGAAATGAGCTGGGAAAGAAAGTTTATCTGGATGGGGAAAAAGGAGGAATTCTTCAGAGACAAAAAAATGGCGAAAAAGTAATCCTGGGAATTCGTCCGGAGGATATTTACGAATACGAAGAAGCGAAAAGACGAGGATTTGAGAAAAATAGTGTAGGTCTGGAAGAAAAAGTGATTGCCAGAGAACTTTTAGGGGCAGAAGTTGTTTTGTACTTTCATGCGCAGGGAAGAAATCAGGCAGTACGCTTAAATCCGGAGAATGAGACGAAAAGGGGAGAAAATATTAATCTCTATTTCAATACAGAAAAGCTTTACGCTTTTGACATGGATACACAGGAAAACTTGTTCTATAAGGAGGATTTCGTTCATGAATAAAAAGAAAAAAGGCAGTTTATCCCCTTATGGATATTTATTGCCCTGTATGCTGATTTTTGCAGTATTTTTATTTTATCCATTTTTTAAGACCATTTATTTGAGTTTTTATAAAACAGATAAGATGGGGCAGGCGAAACTCTTTGTAGGAATCGAGAACTATAAAGAATTATTGACATCGCCTTCTTTTCTAAACAGTTTAAAAGTAACTTTAATTTTTGTAGGAATTGTTGTTGTGGGAAGTATGCTTTTAGGACTGATTACTGCAGTGTTGTGTAATAAGGCATTTCCCGGAATTCGCTTTTTCAGTACAGCCTATGCATTGCCAATGGCCATTGCGTCAAGCTCTGCAGCCTTGATTTTCAAGCTGATGCTTCACCCTTCCGTGGGAATTGTCAATAAGCTTTTGGGACTTGATATCAACTGGCTGAGTAATCCGGAAACAGCACTGTACTGTGTGGCAATCCTCACAGCGTGGTTGAACAGCGGAATTAACTTTTTGTACTTTTCAGCAGGACTTGGAAATATTGACAACACTATTTACGAAAGAGCTTCTGTAGACGGAGCCAGCGGTGTACAGCAATTTTTCCATCTGACTTTACCGGGATTATCTCCCATTATGTTTTATACATTAGTGGTAAACATCATTCAGGCATTTCAATCCTTTGGTCAGATTAAAATCCTCACGGAAGGAGGACCAAACGAAACCACAAATGTTATCGTATATTCTATTTACAGAGATGCATTCTTTAACTATCGTTTTGGAAGCGCAGCAGCACAGTCCGTAATTTTATTCTTTATTGTAATGCTCATTACACTGGTAATGTTCCGCATAGAAAAGAAAGGAGGAAAATCATGATAAATACAAAGGCTTTACGAAAAAGAAGAATTCATACAGGAATAAGAGTATTGATTAACATAGTGACAGCAATTATCGTGTTAATTCCTCTCTTGTATGCGGTAAGTATTGCATTTATGCCTTCAGGGGAACTCTTTACCATGGATATGAATTTATTTCCCAAAAATCCGACCATTGAAAACTTCAAACAGGCATTTACAAGTGTTCCTTTACTACGCTTTATTATCAATTCATTTGTTATGGCAGCCTGTATTACACTGGGGCAGATTGTTACCTGCTCTCTGGCTGCCTTTGCCTTCTCCTTCTTAGAATTTAAAGGAAAAGGTGTGTTATTTATGGTTGTTATGGCTACGATGATGGTTCCGGGAGAAGCAACGATTATCTCCAACTATCTTACTGTAAGTCAGCTGGGTATGTTAGACACATATTCAGTATTGATTGTACCTTACCTGACATCGGCAATGGGAATTTTCCTGTTCCGGCAGTTTTATAGCACATTTCCAATTTCTCTGTACGAATCTGCGAAACTGGATGGGTGCAGTAACTTGAAGTTTATCGTAAGAATATTGATACCTCTTACAAAATCAGCTATTGGAGCAATGGGCGTTTATACCTTTATTAATGCATGGAATATGTATATGTGGCCATTGCTGGTAACAGGTTCTGATGAAATGAGAACTGTACAGATTGGTATCAGTATGCTGGACAGTGTAGAATCTCAGTCAATTACACTGATGATTGCGGGTGTGGTAATGGTAATTATTCCTTCAATATCTATCTTTATTGTAGGACAGAAACAGCTTATTCGAGGAATGTTCGCAGGAGCAGTAAAAGGCTGACAAAGAAAGGAAAAAAGAATGAAGAAAAAAATAATTTCAGTGATTTTAGCAGGAACAATGATGATGGGAACTCTGGCAGGATGCGGAGGAAACAAAACTACAGAAACAGAAAATAAAACAGAAGGTAAAACAGAGGAAACCCAACAGACAGCGGGTACAGAAGAATTTTCCATGGCAGACGCTTCTGAAGTAGACGGCACAGAAATCTCCTTCTGGCATTCCATGGGTGGTGTCAACGGACAGGCGATTGACACATTAGTTAAGAAATTTAACGATGAAAACGAATATGGAATTACTGTAAAAGCTCAGTATCAGGGAGAATACGATGACTCCTTAAACAAATTAAAAAGCGCACAGATTGGAAACATGGGAGCAGATTTAGTACAGGTATACGAAATCGGAAGCAGATTTATGATTGAGTCAGGCTGGATTACTCCTATGCAGCAGATGATTGATGCAGATAGTTATGATTTATCCCAGATTGAGCCAAATCTGGCTGCATATTATACCATTGATAATCAGCTGTACTCTATGCCTTTCAACTCTTCTACACCGATTATGTATTATAATAAGGAAATGTTTGAAAAAGCAGGCATTACAGAAATCCCCGATAGTCTGGAAGGAATTGAAGCAGTTGGTGAAAAGCTTTTAAATGAAGGCGGAGCAGGACAGGTAATTTCTTTAGGAATTTATGGATGGTTCTTTGAACAGTTTATTGGAAAACAGGGATTGGAATATGCAAATAACGGAAACGGAAGAACAGAAGCGGCTACAGCAGTTGCCTTTGATTCAAACGGTGCAGCAGCAAATATTTTAACCGCATGGAAATCTCTTTATGATAAAGGCTATGCACCAAATGTAGGAAAAGGCGGAGACGCAGGTCTTGCAGATTTTTCAGCGGGAAAATCAGCTATTACACTGGGTTCTACAGCTTCCTTAAAACAGATTTTACAGGATGTAAACGGAAAATTTGAAGTAGGTACTGCATACTTCCCGAAAGTAAAATCCACAGATGAAGGCGGAGTTTCCATTGGTGGTGCATCTTTATGGGCATTAAACAACAATGATGCTAAAAAAACAAGAGCAACCTGGGAATTTGTAAAATTCCTGATTTCCCCAGAGTCACAGGCATACTGGAATGCACAGACAGGATACTTCCCAGTAACAACAGCAGCACAGGAAGAACCGGTATTTAAAGAAAACGTAGAAAAATATCCACAGTTCCAGACAGCAATTGATCAGTTACATGATTCTTCACCAAAATATGTAGGTGCATTGTTAAGCGTATTCCCTGAAGCAAGAGCAACGATAGAGTCCGAAATTGAAAACCTTCTCAATGGAAATGCAGATGTAAAAACGGCAGTAAAAAATATGGCAGATGCTATTAACAAATCGATTGAAGAATATAATCTTGTAAATCAGTAACAGAGGTGAATGAGCATGACAGAAATATTTGCTCACAGAGGTGCCAGCGGTTATGCCCCAGAAAATACACTGGAGGCTTTCCGTCTGGCAATGGAGCAGGGAGCAGACGGCATTGAACTGGATGTACATCTGACAAAAGACGGAGAAGTAGTGGTTATTCATGATGAAACTCTTGACAGAACCAGCGATGGACAGGGAAAAGTAAGAGATTATACATTAGAAGAATTGAAAAAATTTTCCTTTCACAATCATATAGAAAAATATAAGGGAGTTCAGATACCGACCTTAAAGGAAGTGCTGGATTTGGTTGAAAATTCCTCCATGAAGGTAAATATCGAATTAAAAACAGGTATTTACTGGTACGAAGGAATTGAAGAAAAAACCATGGAAATTGTGAAAAACAAAAAAATGGAAGACCGTGTTATTTATTCTTCTTTCAACCATTATAGTATTCAGAAAATATTGGAGCAGGATATTCATGCAGAAACGGCATATTTGTTCAGTGATGTAACTCTTAATATGGAGAAATATGCAAAAGAGACAGGTGTAAAAGGACTGCATCCGGCAGTTTACCACCTGAAAATGGCAGATTTTTTGGAAACTTACTTAAACAGTGGGTTAAAGGTGCGTGTGTGGACGGTGAATAAGAAAGAAGATATGAAAATGTTTATGGATGCAGGTGTAGATGCGGTGATTACGAATTATCCGGATTTAGCTCTTAAATAGTTGACGAACCCTTTAAAACTGTGCATAATAGATGCTGACTGACAAGACACTTGAAATGACAGTTTGGAAAGGGAAAAGGATATGAAAGAGTTTTTAAAAAGAAAAAATATTATTTTTTCTGCAAAGAGGTATGGAATTGATGCCTTAAGCGCCATGGCACAGGGATTATTTGCTTCTCTGCTGATTGGTACAATTATCAGCACACTGGGAGAACAGCTGGGAATTGATATTCTGGTAACAGTAGGAACTTATGCAAAAGGCGCAACAGGTGCGGCAATGGCAATATCCATTGGGTATGCATTACAATGTCCTCCGCTGGTGCTGTTTTCACTGGCAGCAGTAGGAATGGCAGCCAATGAGTTGGGTGGAGCCGGCGGTCCTCTGGCAGTATTGGTTGTCACAATTTTTGCAGCAGAATTTGGAAAAATAGTATCAAAAGAAACGAAAATCGATATTATTGTTACACCATTTACAGCAATTGGTGTAGGTGTGCTTTTATCCCTGTGGTGGGCACCGGCAATCGGCTACGCTGCAAGCAGTGTGGGAAATGCAATTATGTGGGCTACAGAGCTCCAGCCATTCTTTATGGGAATTCTGGTATCTGTAATCGTAGGAGTTGCCTTGACACTTCCTATCAGCAGCGCTGCAATCTGTGCGGCACTGTCTCTTACCGGGCTTGCCGGAGGAGCAGCAGTAGCAGGCTGTTGTGCACAAATGATTGGTTTTGCAGTAATGAGCTTTCGTGAAAACAAATGGGGCGGACTTTTTGCACAGGGAATTGGAACATCCATGCTTCAAATGGGAAATATTGTAAAAAATCCAAAAATCTGGCTGCCTCCTACTTTAGCGTCTGCCATTACGGGACCATTGGCAACCTGCCTGTTTCATATGGAAATGAATGGAGCAGCAGTAGCTTCCGGTATGGGAACTTGTGGCTTTGTAGGACAGATTGGTGTGTATACAGGATGGGTAAACGATATTACAAGTGGAGCAAAAGCGGCTATTACACCTATGGACTGGATTGGGATGGCTTTAATCTGCTTTATTCTTCCGGCAGTGTTTACATGGCTGATTGCTATTCCTTTTAGAAAATATGGATGGATTAAAGAAAATGATTTGAAATTAGACTTATAATTATAGGAAAATGGTGTTATAACAAAAAATTACGTTATGGCGCCATTTTTTTAATATTTGTAAAAAATCACTAAAAATAATAGGAAAAGTGAATAAAATTCATGGGAGAAAAATAAGCGCTTTTGTTGAAATATAGAGAAAATGTTGCTATTATATTGTTGATGTATCGTAAGGTATAAGTGAACAATATGGAGCATGAATGGCAAAGAAAACACAAAATATATGAGACCTTGAAATTTGTCAAATCTGATTTATGAAACTGTTGGTTTTGGAATGCAATGGATTTTAGGGTTTAAGAAATATCCCCCCCTCCCTTAAAAGTTTAATAAGCAAAATTTTAAGGAGGGGGGGTACTTGTATACTTATTGGATAAGAGGAAGAAATGAGAAAAATAGATATTCATAATCACGTATTACCGCGGTTGGATGATGGAGCTTCTGATGAGGAAGAAAGTATGCGTATGCTGAAGAGTGCAGCAAAGCAAGGAGTAATCAGTGTGATTGCAACTCCACATTATTCTGCAGAGTATCGGAATAAGAAGGAAGAAATTTATCAGGCATGTAAAAAATTAGAAAAACGGGCAAGAGAAGAAATTAATCCGAAGTTTTCTATTTACCCCGGAGAAGAAATCCTTTATACACAGGATATATTAGAAAAACTGGAGAAACAGGAAGTTCTTACGATGGTAGATTCTTCTTATATATTAGTAGAGTTTATGCCATGGACTCCTTATTCAGAAATTTATAGAGCAGTGAGAAATCTAACGATAAAGGGATATGTTCCTATTGTAGCTCATATAGAGAGATATCCTGCGTTGCGAGAGAAAGGCAGAGTGGATGAATTAATTGAGACAGGCGCCAAAATGCAAATGAATTACAGACCTGTCGGGGGCAAGTGGTATGCGGAAACAACCAGATGGTGCAGAAAGATGCTGAAAGAAAATAAAATTCATTTTTTATCAACAGATATGCACAATATGAAAGCGCGAAAGCCTGACACAAAGGAGGCAGATGCGTGGATGGAAAAACATCTGGATAGAATATATATGCGGGCAGTTTGTTATAAAAACGCTCAAGAAATTATAGGAAAATCAGAATAGAGGAGAGAGAATACAAATATGGAAAATATGCGAGACGATGAAATGGAGATTGATTTAAGAGAGATATTTTATGCACTGAAGAAAAAAGCCCTCTTACTTATCGTAGTTGGATTGCTGTTTGGCTGTTTAAGCTGTGCATACACGAAATTTTTTGTAACACCTATGTATACATCTACATCCAGTATGCTGGTATTGACGAAGGAAACAACTCTTTCTTCCCTGGCAGATTTACAGATGGGAAGTCAGTTGACAAAAGACTATACCGTACTGACAACCAGTCGTGACGTTTTAAATCAGGTAATCGAAAATCTTGGTTTAAACATGAATTACAGACAGTTAAGAGCAAGCATAAGCATGGATAATCCAACAGATACCCGTATCTTAAATATTTCTGTGACAAATTCAAATCCGGAATTGGCAAAGGAAATCGTAGATGAACTGGCATCTGTGGCATCCGCATATATCGGAGATAAGATGGAAGTAATTCCACCTAAAATTATTGAAAAAGCAGAATTGCCTACAGTGAAAACAAGCCCAAGCTTAGCAAAAAATACAATGTTGGGATTACTTTTAGGATTAATCTTAAGTGCAGGTATTGTAGTAGTTATTACAGTTATGAATGACAGTATTAAAACAGAAGATGATATTGAGAAGTATTTAGGTATTTCTACATTAGCTGTTGTACCGGATAGAAAAGATTATATCGGAAGTAAAAAGAAAAAACACAAAAAGAAAAGAAAGAACGGCAAGGGAGGCAGAGAATAATGGACATGAATGTTACAATGAAAGACCCTAAAAAGTCGGATTATTATTACGAAGAGTCTATTAAAACATTACGTACAAATATACAGTTTTCAAGTAAACAGGTAAAAACGATTTTGCTTACAAGCTGTTATCAGAATGAAGGAAAAAGTGACATTGCCTTTACCCTTTCTGTGGAAATGGGAAAAGCAGGAAAAAAAGTTTTGTTAATTGATGCAGATATCAGAAAATCTACATTTATCAGAAGATATGGAATTAAAGGCGAAGTAAAGGGATTATCACAATACTTAAGCGGTCAGATTGATGCAGGAAATATTATTTACAAGACAAATTATGAAAATGTGGATATGATTTTCTCAGGTCCTGTAGCGCCAAATCCATCAGAGCTTCTGGGAGAAAAGGATTTCAAACAGTTGCTGGAAACAAAAAGAGAAGAATATGATTACATCTTTATTGATACACCGCCATCAGCAAGCTTAATTGATGCAACCGTTGTAGCACAAAACTGTGACGGGGGAATTTTAGTTATAGAAAGCGAAGCTGTCAGCTATAAGGTGGCGCAAAAAGTAAAAGCCCAGATAGAAAGAAGCGGATGTCATATCTTAGGAGCAGTCCTGAACAAAGTAGACATCAAAAGTGGGAAATATTATAATGCCTATAAAGGCTACTATAAGAAATAACTAACAGGGAGTGAGATAGGCATTGAATTTTCATGAAAGAGAAAAGAAGTGGAACATTATTTTTCTGATTTTCGGTATTATTCTGATGGTTCTGCTGGTGGGAATGTTATATTGGAGTAGAGAAACAGAAGCAGCAGAAAGCAGACGGTTGCAGGAAATGGCAAAGAAAACAGAAGACTCTGACAAGACCAATGCAGGAACAAAGGTTGAGACAGAAAAGTCGGAAGAAGTAAAAGAAGAGCCAGAAAGTGTACCTGAAGAGGAAGAAAAAAATCCAGAAGGTATTGTGTGCTGGGGAGATGACTTGATTAATGGGGAAGCATCTGCAAAGTATTCTTATAAAGTAGTTTTGCAGAAACTTCTGGAGGAAAATGGATATACTCTTCCAGTACAGGATAAAACACTACAAGGAGCAGGTACCTTATCCATGATGACTATGGCCGGAGTACCGGCTGAGGAAGTACAGCAATTTGTAACAAAACACAAAGAAAAAGCAGCAGGAGCAAATCTTGCAGTAACAGAAACAGGAATCAGAGATTTGACAGAAGAACAGACAGAAAGAACAGACATCAATTGTATTCCTGTGATTTGTATGGGATATTATGGAGGTTGGAGCCATGATCCGGAAGAACTGGCACAGCAACAGCAGAAAATTCTGGATACATTTCCAAATAAAGAGAAGTTTATTATTGTTGGAACACGCCCTATGGATGGCAGCGTAGATGCGGCAACCTTAGATGCGGCTTTAAAAGCAAAATGGGGAAAGAATTATATTAGTGCAGCAGAGGTGACAACTTCTCCATCTTCTACTTATGAAGCTCAGGCAGAAATTGCTCAGGCAGTTTTAGATAAGTTAGAAGAACTGAAATATATACAAAAAGAAGGATAAACAGAAACAATGAGCAGAACCGGGAAAAGAAAGAAAATACAGACAAAAAAATATTTGCTGGGTATCATTATCCTGCTTGTTGTGGGAATTGCAGTGGTTGTTGGCTTGGGTATATGGAAACAAAGAAATCTAAAGAAAAAGACAGAAAATGCTGCATATACTCAGACAGAAAAGAAAAAAACTTCAGGAACCATTACTTACGAAGGAAAAGATTATGAGTACAATGACCATTTAAGTAATTTCCTTTTTATGGGTATTGATAAAAGAGAAATTGTAGAAACAACAAAAGGACAGGCGAATGCAGGTCAGGCGGATGCGATTTTTCTTATTTCCTGGGATAGAGTCGAGCATAAAATGAGTATGGTTTCCATACCCAGAGATACCATGACAGAGATTGAGGTTTTTGACCAAAACGGAGACAGCCTTGGAAAAACAAAAGACCATATCAATCTTGCCTATGCTTATGGGGATGGAAAAAATGTGAGCTGTGACTTAATGAAACAGGCAGTGTCAAACCTGCTTTATGGATTACCGATTCAGGGATATTGTTCCCTTAATATGGATGGAATTCCCATCCTTGTAGAATCTGTAGGAGGAATCACAGTTACAATTCCAAATGACAGTCTGGTAGAAAGAAATCCGGAATGGATAAAAGGAGCAAATATAGATCTTACTGCCGAAAACGTAGAAGAATTTGTTCGCTATCGAAATACTGAAAAGAGCCAAAGCGCTATAGAGCGTTTAGAGAGACAGATTGCATTTCTGGAAGCTTATGGAAAAAAGGCAGAAAAACTTTATGGCGGGAATTCTTCACTGGTAATCCAGCTTTATGAAAAATTAAATGATTATATGGTGACAAACATTGGTACAGATCAATTTGTAAAAATTCTAAAGGATTTTTCAACAGATACAGACCGGGAAACATGGAGTATTCCGGGTGAAGGCGTAAGCGGAGCTGAGTTTGATGAGTATCATATAAATGATCAAGAGCTTTATAAAATGATCATCCAGCACTTTTATCGAGAGGTAGAATAGGAGCCATGTATGAAAAAAAGAAAAATAATCGCATTGATATGTTTAGGATTAGGTCTTACATGCGGTGCAATTGGAATTTATAAATATATAGAAGAAAAAAATGCAGGAAAAGAATATGAAAAGCTGCAGCAGGAAGTAGTCAAGGAAGAGCCGAAACCTGTGGAAGAACCAGAGCCGGAATCAGAATCAACAGTGGAAATTCCAATTGATTTTGCAGCTTTGCAGCAACAAAATCCCGATGTATATGCATGGATTCAAGTGCCGGGAACAGAAGTAGATTATCCAATCTTACAAAGCAGTAATGACAATACTTATTATTTAAATCATACTATTGATGGGGAGGAAAAGAAGGAAGGAGCAATTTTCACAGAAAATTACAACACAAAAACCTTTGAAGACCCCAATACAGTGATTTATGGACATGATATGAAAAACGGCTCTATGTTTCAGAGTATTCATAAGTATATGGATCGAAGCTTTTTTGATAACAATCGGGATATTGTAATTTATATGCCGGATCAAATTCTTCGTTATAAAATCTTTGCGGCTTATCTTACTGATAACAGGCATTTGCTTATGAATTATAATTTTTGGAGTAAAGATGAATATCAACAATATTTGAACAGCATTTTCTCCATGAGAGATATGAATGCTTTTATAGATACTTCTACGGAAGTGACAACCGAGGATAAAATTATTACTTTATCCACCTGCTATGCAGGAATTTCAACTCAGAGATATCTGGTACAAGCTGTACTGGTATCTATAGAAAAATAAAGAAAGGAAAGAAAGGTGATACCCATGAAGAAAAGACTTTTTGGAACTCTTTTAGCAGCAGCTCTTGTAGTTACTCAGGTAGTCAGCGTATTTGCAGCGGGCAGTAAAACCACACAGGCAACTCCATCCGGAGAGTCCGTAGGTAAATATGAAATAACAGAAGGTACAGCAGAGAACTTTTCAGAAGTAAAAGAACAGGCAGTTCTGGATAAAATTTTAGCTGTAAATAATGGAACAGCTACACTGGAAAGTATTGCTGAGCAGGCAGAAGAGATTAAAGATGAGTTAACAGGAAAAGTTCTTGTGACAAAGTTCTTTGATTTGGTACCTATTAACGGTGGAGTAAAAACCGAAGATGGTAAGTACAAAGTTACTTTTACAGTACCAAATCTGACAGAAGCTCTGCAGGATGTGAAGGTTCTTCACTATAGTACTCAGAGAGCTGTGTGGGAAGTGATTACACCAGATAATGTAAACTATTCCACAAAAGAGATTACCGCACAGTTTGAAGACTTGTCTCCAGTTGCAGTAATTGCTAAAAATACCGGAGCAGGAACAGCTACAGATTCTACAACAGGAACTTCACCAAAGACAGGTGTGGCTTCTGATTGGATTCTTTATGCAGGTGCATCTGTAGTGCTTTTAGGAGCAGCAGTTGTTGTTCTTGGAAGAAACAGAAAAAGAGCATAATCGGATCTACTGGGAGCTGTCATAATAAAATTTTATGATAGCTCCTATATAATAATAGATAAAGATAAAAATCCTACAAGGTTATTGTAGTTTGAAATAAGGGAAGGAAAAAAATAAGAACATGACTATAACGAAAGAAAATATAAAAATGACAAAAAATATACGTTGGATGCTTGTTTTTTATGATATGGGAGTATACGCAATTGCAGCGCTTCTTTTATTGGCTTTCTATGCGGGGGATGATAAGCTTTCGGTAAGAGGCATCTTTGAACAGGCGATTATCTCTATAATATGTATTTTTGCGGCGCGTATCATTGGGAATATTTACGGACAGGTTTGGAGATATGGCGGAATACAGTGCTATATCCGGTTGCTGTTTACAGATTTTGCAGGGTTTCTGGCATACTTATGTCTGGAAAGTATTCTGCCTATTCAGCATATTACATTTGGAAGACTTTTGTCTTTGGTAAGTTTAAATTTATTAGGAGCTTTGGCTATTCGTATGGTGTATCGTTACGCATATAAATGCGGAAATCACGATACGGTAAAAGGGAAAATTCTACTGGCTTTATTCCGGATTTTTTCAGGAATGGAAGTTGGTAATGATAAAGATATACAGAAAATTAAAGTTGCCATTATTGGAGCCGGTCGTGTAGGTGTGGGACTGGCAGAAGAACTTTTAAACAATAGTGAGGCATCTTACACACCACGATGCTTTATTGATATTAGCAAAGAAAAAGTAGGAAGGGAAATTCATAGTATCCCTGTGTATTCCGAAGATGAGGTTACACTTCGAAAATTAGAAGAATTAGAAGTTCAGGAAATCGTTTTTGCCATTCCTTCTATGGATGCAGAAAAGAAAAAAGAACTTTATGATTACTATAAAAAAGCAGGTTATAAATTAAAAGTGTATGATTTCCCTACGGTATATGCTGTAGGTGGGAAGAGACATTTAAGAGAGTTTGATGCAGAAGAGCTTTTATTTAGAAAACCTCTGGCAGTTGCTGATGAACGTACAAATGCTTATTACAAGGATAAGGTTGTTTTGATTACCGGTGGGGGTGGTTCTATTGGTTCTGAATTATGTCGCCAGCTAGCAAAAATGGCGCCTAAGCAATTGATTATCTTGGATATTTATGAGAACGGCGCTTATGATGTGCAGCAGGAGTTAAAAATTGCTTACGGTGATAATCTGAACCTTCAGGTAGAAATTGCATCCATTACCAATCGAAAAGCAATGGAAAGAGTGTTTGAGACATATCATCCTCAGATTGTCATTAACGCAGCAGCTCATAAACATGTACCACTTATGGAGCACAACTGTATTGAAGCCATTGAAAACAATATTTTCGGAACAAAGGTTGTGGTTGAGCTTTGTGAAGAATATGGAGCAGAACGCTTTATGATGGTTTCTACAGATAAGGCAGTAAACCCTACAAACGTTATGGGCGCTACAAAGAGAATGTGTGAGATGATTGCTCAGAGTGCAAGTACTCACGGTAAGGTAAAATACAGCATCACACGTTTTGGAAACGTGCTGGGTAGCGCCGGTTCTGTAATTCCGTTGTTTAAACGTCAGATTGCCAACGGCGGACCAGTTACTATTACAGATAAGAGAATTATTCGATACTTTATGACCATCCCGGAAGCTTCACAGCTGGTTCTTCAAAGTGGAGCCATTGCTAATAATGGAGAGCTGTTCGTACTGGATATGGGAAAACCGGTAAAGATTATGGATTTGGCGGAAAATATGATTCGTCTGTCCGGTGTGCATGGAGTGGAAATCGTGGAAACGGGTTTGAGACCGGGAGAAAAGCTGTATGAAGAATTGCTGGTAAAAACAGAGGAACTGGATAAGACAAGCAACAGTATGATTTTTATTGAGAGAGATAAACCATTAAGCGCTGAAGAAATCGATGCAAGATTGGATGCGCTGAAGAAAGCTTGTGAAACAGGGGACGATTTGAAAGCGAAAGAGGCATTAAGAAGTGCAGTTCCGACGTTTAAGAGACCAGAGGAAGTGAATAAAAAGGTGACGAAAGAATAGGGTTAAGGAAAGTGTGAAGGAGAAAAAAGAATGATTTATTCAAGGTTTATTAAAAGGGTACTGGATTTTTCTTTAGCCTTGATAGGTTTGCTTATTGCAGCAATTCCAATGGGAATTGTAGCAATAGCAATTAAATTAGAATCAAAGGGTCCTGTGATTTTTAAACAAGATAGAATAGGGTATAAAGGAAAAGTGTACAAAATGTATAAATTTCGCAGTATGTGTGTGGGTGCGGAAAAAAGTGGGGTTTATTCAGATAATAGAGATATTCGTGTAACAAAGGTGGGGCGCTTTATACGTGCAACGAGTATTGACGAATTACCACAATTAGTAAATGTACTAAAAGGTGATATGGCTTTGATTGGGTTTCGAAGTCCATTAACTTATCACCCATGGAAGTGGAGCGAGTATACAGAAGAGCAGAAAAAGATGTTTGATGTGCGTCCAGGGATAACAGGATGGGCACAAGTAAACGGAAGAAAGACTGTAGAGTGGAGTAAACGTATTGAACTTAATGTATGGTATGCAGAACATGTGTCTTTTTTGCTTGATTTAAAAATATTGTTTATGACCATTTTTAAAGTACTTACAAATGCAGACAATGAAAATATTGGTGAAACAGTAGAGCAGAAGAAAAAATAAATTTGTTAGGAGTGGAATTATGGCATTGAAACTTATGTATATAACGAACCGCCCTGAAATTGCTCAAATTGCTGAGTCTGCGGGGGTAGATAGAATTTTTGTGGATATGGAGTATATAGGAAAAAATGAACGTCAAAACGGAATGGATACGGTTAAGTCAAGTCATACGTTAAATGATGTTAGAAAAATTTCCAGTGCTATTGAAAAAGCAGAGTTGTTAGTTCGCATTAATCCAATTCATGATGCTTCAGACACATATATTTCTTCAAAAGAGGAAATTGATCGAGCTATAGAAAATGGAGCACAGATTTTAATGCTACCATACTTTAAGACGGTAGATGAAGTGAAAACGTTTGTGGAATTGGTAGGGGGAAGAGCAAAAACGATGCCTTTAGTGGAGACACCAGAAGCGGTAGATTGTATAGAGGATATATTGAGTTTAGATATAGATGAGATTTTTATCGGATTAAATGATCTGAGTCTTGGATATAGAAAGAGATTTATGTTTGAGTTATTAACAGATGGTACAGTAGAGGATCTTTGCTATAAATTTAAAAAAAGAGGAATTCCTTATGGATTTGGTGGAATTGCTTCCTTTGGAAAAGGAATGCTACCTGCTGAAAAGGTAATAACGGAGCATTATAGATTAGGTTCAACTTGTGCTATTCTTTCCAGGAGTTTTTGCAATGTAAATAAGATTGAACATATGGGAGTTATTAGTTCAACATTTGTAAATGGGATTAGAGAAATTCGAGAATATGAGAAAGAAGTAGCTATTCATAGAGATTTTTTTAAAAATAATATAGAAGATATGAAAAAAATAGTAGTCAACGTATTGAGGGATATAGAATGAAGTTGTTAATAACGGGAGCTATTACTTGGTCAGAAGAACAAATTAAAGAACTTGAAAATTTTGGTAACGAAGTCATTTATATACAAGATGAAAGAATACCATTAAAAGAGCAGGGAATTGATGAAACTTCTATAGAGGGTACTATATGTAACGGACTGTTTCTTTATAATAATATTAAAGATTTAAAAAATTTGAAATATATCCAGCTGACAAGTGCAGGATTTGATCGTGTACCCATAGATTATATTAGAGAGTATCATATTGAAATATATAATGCAAAAGGCGTATACAGTATTCCTATGGCAGAGTTTGTTATTTGTGGTGTTTTGCAACTTTATAAACAAAGTCGTTTTTTTTACGAAAATCAAAAAATGCATCATTGGGAAAAAGATAGAGGGATTATAGAACTGTTTGGAAAAACAGTATGTATTATAGGATGCGGAGATATAGGGACAGAGTGTGCAAAAAGGTTTCAGGCATTTGGATGTAGAATTATAGGTATTAATCGTCATTCAAGAAAAGATGTAAATTATGAAAAAATATTTGAAATGGAACAGTTAGATATAATTCTACAAGAAAGTGATATTGTCGTTTTGACGTTACCATTAACAAATGAAACAAAATATTTAATGGATAAGAAGAGATTACAGATGATGAAACAAGGGGCAATTCTTGTAAATGTGGCAAGAGGAAATATTATTAAAACAGAGGCACTTATAGATGAAATGACACATTTGGGTGGAGCAGTATTGGATGTGTTCGAGGAGGAGCCGTTATCAGAGAGTAGTCTATTATGGGGGATGAAAAATGTAATTATTACGCCGCATAATAGCTTTGTAGGAAGAGAAAATAGAGAACGATTACAAAGAGTAATTATTGAAAATATTAAGAAGAAAACAATTTAGTTATTCTGATATGAAATAATAGTAGGGTTATCTGAATGAGAAAAAGTCTTTAATGATTGCTATGGGTAATACTATATCTAATATGAACATTTTTGATACTACAGTATTATATAATAGGAGTTTGGTAATGTAAGCATATATATAAAGAATGATTGTATAATACATAAAAGTAAAAATCAATGAAATAAAAAGCTTAGTTATAAGTATGAAATGTTTAAATTTATGGATGGATATAGAAACTAGATATCATATTTCATTTTAAAGAGAGGAAAATGGAAATAATGAAAAAAATATGTATTATAACTACTATGTGGTCATCAATAAATAATTGGATAAAACCTTTTTTAAACGAATATCATAGTAGAGGTATAGATGTTACAATTGTATGTAATATGGATATGTTGTATGAAAAAGAATTGAAATCACAGTATCCTTTTGTGCATACATTTCCAGTAAAATTCCCGAGAGGGATTGATTTTAGTGGTTCTATAAAAAGTATTCAGATTTTGATAAAATTTTTTAAGAGCAATCAGTTCGATTTAGTGCAATATTCTACACCAAATGCAAGTATGTATGCAGCAATTGCTTCAAAAGTAACTAGAGTACCCGTTCGTTTATATTGTCAATGGGGAATGGTATACATAACTATGACAGGATTAAAAAGGAAAATTTTTAGACAGATTGAGAAGATGATTTGTAGATTTTCTACCGATATTCAACCTGATAGTTTAGGAAATTTAGAGTTTTGTCGAAAAGAAGGGTTTTATAATGAAAAAAAGAGCTGTGTAATTTGGAATGGAAGTGCAAAAGGATTGGATTTATCAGCGTTTGATATTTCTAAAAAACAGGAATATTCGAATGAGATAAGACAAAAATATAGAATTCCCCAAAATGCGCCGGTTATTGGATTTGTAGGAAGGCTAGGAAAAGAAAAGGGATGTAACGAATTATTTAAAGCATTTAAAGAATTAAAACAAGAATTTCCAAACATAAAATTACTTTTCGTAGGTCCGATTGAAAAAGAAGATACTATAGAACCAGGATTATTAAAATATTTTAGAAATTGTGAAGATATTATTAAGACTGATCGTGTAAGTCATGTAGAAAAGTACATTTCAACAATGGATATTTTTGTATTACCTAGTTATAGAGAAGGATTTGGAATGAGCGTGATAGAAGCATCTGCTATGGAGGTACCAGTTATAGTTACAAAATATCCAGGACCGTCAAGTGCTATGGAGGAAGGGTATACAGGATATTCTGTAGATATAAAAGATACAGAAGGATTAATAAAAGCAGTTAGGCAAATAATGAGAAATCCAGAAGAAGCACATAGATTAGGAAAAAATGGACGTAAGTATGTTGAAGATAGATTTGAACAACATAAATTTATTGAAAAATATATGGAAAATAGAATTAAATTGTTAGAAGGCAAATAATGAGAAAAATATTAATTACAGGAAAGAACAGTTATATCGGAAATCACATTCAAAATTGGCTTGAAAAATATGAAGAAGATGTAGAGATAATACAATTAGATGTGAAATCGAATGAATGGGAAAAAAAAGATTTCAGGGAATATGATTCAATTATACATGTCGCAGGTATTGTTCATCAACCAAGTGTTAAAGAATGGGAATTATATAAAAAGGTAAATATAGAACTTCCATTGAAAATTGCAGATAAAGCAAAGAAAGAAGGTGTACATACTTTTATATTTATAAGTACTATGGCGGTGTATGGTATAGGAAAGAAGCTTCATGAAAATCTTATTACGAATTATACATCAATCCAACCGACAAGTATGTATGGAAAGAGTAAATATATTGCGGAACAACAATTGCAAAATTTAAGTGATGAAACATTTCATGTTATAATTGTAAGACCTCCTAATGTATATGGAAGAGGATGTAAAGGGGGATATATTACGGGATATGCCAATGTTATTCGTAAACTTCCAGTAATTCCAAGTGCTTTTAAAAATGTTAGACAGAGTGTGATATATATAGATAATTTATCAGAGTTAATTCGACTATTATTGAGACAAAAACAATCTGGAATTTTTACGCCACAAGATGACTTTACACCTAATGCGGTTGATTTGATGTATGCAATATCGTTAGGAATGCATAGACCAAAAAAGAAATCTCGAATTTTAGGATTTGGAATATATTGTTTACAATTTTTGCCAATTATTAAAAAGGCGTATGGTGGGGTGGAATATGATAGAGAAATATCTACATATGATGGGATGGATTATGTAGTAATTTCATTTGAAGAAGGAATAAGGAGAACATTGATTGATGATGAAGACACCATTTTTTAGTATCATTATACCTGTGTATAAAGTAGAAAAATATCTTGAACAATGTGTAAATAGTGTATTAGCGCAAACTTATCAAGATTATGAGTTGATTCTTGTAGATGATGGTTCTCCAGATAATTGCCCACAAATGTGTGATGAATTTGCTGAAAAGAATAATAGAATTTGTGTTATACATAAATGTAATGGAGGATTATCTGATGCAAGAAATAGCGGATTGAAAGTTGCAAGAGGACAGTATGTATTATTTTTGGATAGCGATGATTTTTGGTGTGATGTAGATTGTTTAAAGAAGATATATTATAAGCTATCAACAGAAGAAACGGATATTTTGATTTTTGGAAGTCAAAAACTATTCCAAAATTCTTACGTTAGTCAAACAAAAGTAAGAGTTGATGAAGTGCTTATATCCCATGCGCAGGATTTAGAATATTTAATGCAATATAATAGATTTATATCTAGTGCATGGGATAAAGTTGTACGTAGGAAATTGATTGAAGAACATCAAATATCATTTGTTAAAGGACAGCTAAGTGAAGATATTGAATGGTGTGCTAAATTATTGCTCACAGATCCTAAGATAAATGTGATTTTTGAAGATTTTCATGTGTATAGAAAACAGAATGAGAATTCCATTACAGCTAATATTGGACGTAAAAACTTGGAAGATATTTGTAATGTTATTGAGAAATATACTTTAAAGGGAAAATTACAAGGGAATATTGTATTATTAAATTTTATGGCGGAGCAATATATTTTGTGGATGACAGTGAGCACATTAGTTAATAAAAAAGTAGTTTCAGATTTATGTGATAGAATGAAAAATTATTGGTATTTGTTAGATTATTCATGGTATCCAAGGGTAAAGATTATCAGAAAAATTAAGTGGATTGGCTTTGAAGGAGTAAGAAAATTGTTAGGTATTTTTAAACGAATAAAAGTAGGAGTGCATAAATGAGAATATTAATAATTTCCAAAGAGGCATGGAGAGATGAACAAAATGGTGGTAATGTATTGTCTAATATTTTTGAAGGATTTGATGCTGAATTTGCACAGATATATTGTACAGACAATGAACCCAATAACCATTTATGTAAATTATATTATCAAATGACAGATAAGATGATAATTAATAACATTTGCAGACATGGTAAAATAGGAAAAATTAAGAAATTTAAAAGTTATCCTACTCAGATAAATGGAAAAATGGAAGATTTTAGTGGAATTAAGAAATTTAATTCGTGTACTATACGTATAATTAGGGATATTTTGTGGTGTATAGCTGAATGGGATATAGATGAAATTTTTCAATTTATTAGGGAATTTAATCCAGACATTATTTTTGCACCATGTTATGGAAATCATTATATGTTAAAACTAACAGAATTAGTGGCTAATTATACAAAACTTCCGATTATATCTTATATATCAGATGATTTTTATAGTAACTCTCAAATAAGAATTTCACCATTATACTGGATACATCATTTTTTACTTCGAAGAAATATTCGAAAAGTATTTACTTTATATAATTTGGTATACACAATGACAGAGGAACAAAAGGAGTATTGTCAAAATGAATTTCATGCTAATATGAAAGTTCTTTGTAAAAGTGGGAAATTTGTGAAGGAGAATATAAAAAAAGAAATTCATAATCCAATTCGGTTTGTGTATGGAGGTGGTATTTATCTTAATCGCTGGAAAACACTTATTCAACTTGCAAATGCCATGAGGAAATTAAATGAGGATAATGTAAAAGTGGTATTAGATATTTATACAGGAACACAAGTTAGTAAAGCTGTAAATAAAAAATTAAACGATGGTGTAACTGTTCGCTTACATAAACCTGTTACATTGGGGGAGCTTAAATCAATTTATGAAAATAGTGATATTGCGCTTCATGTAGAAGGATTTGACAAAAATAGTAGTCGTAAAGTTAGGCTTTCATTTTCTACAAAGATAGTTGATTGCTTAGATAGTGGTTGTGCAGTCATGGCAATTTGTGATGAAAAACAGGCGGGATATGCGTATTTAAAGAGAAATGATGCGGCTATTTGTGTGTCGGATTTAAACAAGTTGGAGCGTGTTTTGAAAGATGTTGTACATGACAAAAATTTGATTTTAGAATATCGTAAAAAAGCGTTTGCATTGGGATACAAAAATCATAGGAAAGAAGTGATTGATACAATGATTAGAGAGGATTTTGAAAATATACTTCAAAGGGAGAGCTAATTGTACATGTTTTGGTATTTATTAAATATTTTAATTATTACGATTGTATGGTTATTTCCGGTTAATTATAGATATTATAGTGCAAATATATGGTCGGAAGAATTTGTATATAAAATAAGAAAAAAAAGAGTATGTTTTGTAGCGACTAGCAACTGGATTTTACTATCTGGATTAAGGGCAGAAACGATTGGGGCTGATACACTGGCTTACAAAATATGGAGTTTTGATAAACTTGATAAAGTGCCATGGGAAGAGTTGTTTGGAAAGTTTTATATGAAATATACAGGGAATCTTGTAATTAAGGACCCAGGTTATGATATTCTTGTAAAGGCTTTCCATATTTTAACTGACAATTATCAGCTGTTTTTACTTTTTATTGCCATATTATTTTTTGTACCATTAGGAATTTTGATTTATAAATATTCGGATAATCCATATCTGAGTTATGTGCTCTTTTCATGTTTGTTTTATTCTTTTTTTGCTATTACTGGTCATAGGCAAACCATAGCAACTGCATTAGTGGTGCTTTGTGGAGTAGAGTTGATTCGTAAGAGGAAACTGTTTCCGTTTTTAGTTTTAGTAATTTTAGCGTCTACAATTCATGCATCGGCTATATGTATATTGCCTTTTTACTGGCTATCAAAAATTAAAATAAATGGGATATCATTGAAAATATATTGGGGTTTTATTATAGTCTCTTTTATATTTAAAGAAAGATTACTTATTTTTTTACAGGGGATTGTTGGTTATGAATCATTTCAACCAGATGAAAGTGCAGATGTAGGAGCCTTTATGATATTGCTTTTAGCATTTGGATTATTTATATCTATTTTTTATAAATTAATTTTAAAAAGAGAATCATATTATAGCGAAGAAAAAAAGAGAGTTTTAAATATGTCTAAAAATGCAATTTTGATAGCATGTTTTTTTTCTTCATTATTAATGATTAATCCAGCATTTATGAGAGTAGTGCAATATTATTCGATTTTTATGTTACTTTTACTTCCAGAATGTAAGTATGTTTTTACGAAAAAAAGTAATATTTTATTTAATGTGTTGTGTGTTGTTTTGATGGTATTATTACTGATAAATAATCGACCTGAGTATCAGTTTTTTTGGCAAATATAAAACATTAACTTGAGAGGAGCATAGATAATGAGAGTGATGCAGATTAATGCTGTGGCTGGAATATTAAGTACAGGGAGGTTGACAAATGAAATAGCAAAAGTATTGGAGAGTACAGGGAATGAAACATCATTAGTGTATTCAGAAGGGGAGTGTGATCTTTCAAATAAATTTCAGATGAATAATAAAATTGATAAGAAAATTCATGCATTATTGACAAGGATTACTGGTTTAGTAGGATATTTTTCAATTGTAGAAACAAGAAAATTATTGAAATATATTGAGGAATGGAAGCCTGATATTGTTCATCTGCACAATCTTCATGGGAATTATATTTGTATACCAATGCTGCTGAAGTATTTAGGGGAAAAAAAGATTGCTACAGTTGTTACATTGCATGATTGCTTCTTTTTTACTGGAAAATGTTGTCATTATACAAGAACTGGGTGCTATTTATGGGAAACAGTATGTAATCATTGTCCACGTTTACACAAAGATAATCCAAGCTGGTTTTTGGATAGAGTGAATAAAATGCAAAGAGATAAAGAACAATTGTTTTCGAAAATAGATAAATTGGCTGTGATAGGAGTATCCAAATGGGTAATAAATGAAGCTAAAAGAAGTTCTATATTTAAAAATATAAGTAATATTCAATATATATATAATTGGATTGATTTGGAACAGTTTAAACCGCGAAAAACAGAGTTGAAATATAAGTTAGGAATAGAAACTCAGAAAGTAGTATTGAGCGTTTCAGCATATTGGGATTCATCAAAAGGAATAAGTGATATTATAGAAATAGCACGGAGTACACCAGAAGTTTCGTTTGTTCTTGTAGGAGATTTTAAACAAGAATATAATTTTCCAAGTAATATTTTGACAATAGGAAAAACACATGATGTTAATGAATTAGTAGATTATTACTGTATGGCAGATGTTTTTTTAAACTTATCTATTGAGGAAACATTTGGGAAAGTTACAGCAGAAGCGCTGGCATGTGGTACACCAGTTGTTGTATATAATACAACGGCATGTCCAGAACTGGTTGGAATGAATTGTGGAAAAGTCGTAGAAATAAAAGATTTCGAGGGAGTTAAAAGGGCAATAGAGGAGTTGTTTAATCATGAGAAGGAATATTATAAAAAAGCATGCAGAAAATTTGCAGAACAAAATTTTGACTTAAAGAAAAATGTACAGAAACATATAGAATTATATGGTAAATTGTTGAAGGGATTAGAATCTAAGTGAGGTTTATATGAAAAGAGTATTTTATTTGGGATATTATGATATACCCGAAAATAAAATTGAGAATAGAAATATTGCTTTATCGGCAACAAATAAAATGTCATATATTATTTCGACATTAGATGATTTGGGCTATGAAGTTAATGTTATTTCTGCATCGGCTACTAAGAATAGGGAGTTGTATCCTCAAAAAAAAGTAAAATTAGGGGAAAATAGTAAATTGATACTTTTTAAGACACTTCCGTCAGGAAATAAATGGAGACGCATGAAAAGTATTCTTTTTACACGTATTGAAGTATTAAAATACCTATTGAAAGTACCTAAAAAAGATGATGAAATTATTGTTTATCATTCCGTTTCTTATATAGATATTGTAAAAATGGTAAAAAAAATTAGAAAATTTAAATTAATTTTGGAAGTAGAGGAAATATATTCAGATGTAACTGGAAATAATAAAAAACGTAAAAAGGAACAAAGTTTATTTAATATAGCAGATGCATATATTTTTCCAACAATGTTATTAAATGAAGAAATAAATTTAGATAATAAGCCATATTCTATAATTCATGGAACATATAAATTAGAGAAAGATAGGAAGTGTAAGTTTAACGATGGAAGAATTCATGTAGTCTATGCAGGGACGTTTGATCCCCGTAAAGGTGGTGCAGCAGCTGCAGCAGCTGCTGCGGAATTTTTGCCAGAAAATTATCATATACATATTTTGGGATTCGGAACGAAAAGTGAAATTGATAGTATGAAAAAATTAGTATCTCAAATTGCTATTAAGAGTACATGTAAAATTACATATGATGGTTTAAAATCAGGAGAAGAGTATATACAGTTTATTCAAAGTTGTGATATAGGACTAAGTACACAAAATCCAGATGCAGCATTTAATAATACCTCATTCCCTTCAAAAATTCTTTCTTATATGTCTAATGGATTAAGAGTAGTAAGTATTAAAATTCCAGCAATTCAAGGGTCAGATATAGGGAATTATATGTATTATTATGATGAACAAACTCCAGAAAAAATCGCAAAAGCAATTATGTCAGTGGATATGGAAGACGGATATAATGGACGAGATATAATTACTAGACTAGATGTAAAGTTTAAAAACGATTTAGAAAATATATTATAGGAGATAACGAAAAGAAAATGAATCGGAAAATAGGAGTGATATTATCATATGTTCTAATGATATTTGAAATATTATCAACATTATTATTGACACCATTTATAATTAGAACATTGGGGCAAGCTGAATACGGAGTATACAAATTGTCAGCTGCAATAACAGCATATTTGTTATTATTAGATTTAGGAGTCGGTAACGCTATTATTCGATATATAGCAAAATATAAAGCACAAAATGATAAGATAAAAGAGCGTAAGTTTTTTGGAGTAGCAACAGCATTTTATTTCGTTATTGGATTAGTATCTTTTTTCATAGGATGTTACCTTGTAAAAGTTTTTCCTACACTATTTGCAAAAGGTTTAAATTCAAAGGAAATCTTATTAGGGCAAAAATTATTATTTATAACGGTAATAAATTGTGCAATTACATTATCAACTGCATGTTATAATAATATTATTTTAGCTTATGAAAATTATAAAGTTTCAAGGATGATTTCAATTGTACAGATTATTTTGAGAATGGCTTGTACATATATTGCTTTAGTTTTAGGGTTAGGGAGTATAGGAATTGTTACAGTAAATTTGATTGCCTTAATTATTAGTCGTGGATATTTAGTTTGGTATGTTTTGTGTAAAATTAAACTAATTCCATTATTTAAAAATGTAGAAAAAACGTTTATTAAGGAAATAGTAGTATATTCTTCTTTAGTGTTTATTCAAATGATTGCAACCCAATTAAATTCTTCTGTAGATCAGATATTATTAGGAAGTTTGGTAACATCTTCGTCTGTAATTATTGGAATATATAGTATAGGAACACAAATTGTCCAATATTATCAATCTATTGGCTCAGCTTTCACAGGAGTTTTGATGCCTGGGATTGTTAGGATGGTTGAGAAGAACTCAGGGTATAATGTTATTGAGAATGAGATGCTGAGAATTAGTCGTATTATATTTATTGTTTTAGGATTGATTTGGGGTTGTTTTTTGGTTAATGGGAAGACATTTATTATTTTGTGGGCAGGACAAGAAAATAATGATGCATATTATGTAGCGATTATATTAATGACGGCATATATGTTTATTTTAACAGAAGCAGTTGGCACACAAATTTTATGGGCTTTAAATGAACATAAAGAACAGGCATATTTAAAAATAATAATCGTAATATTAAATATTTTTTTAACTATTGCGCTGATTAGATGGAATCCTTTATTTGGTGCAACAATTGGGACATGTATATCTTTAGTACTTGGAGATATAGGGGTAATGAATGTTATATTTAAAAAGAAACTGAACATAAATCTTTTCTATTATTATAAAAATTTATTTAGAGGGATATTGCCCTGTATTATAATATGTATTTTGGCTGGTATAATAGTAAATAGGTTTATTGCAGATTCTTGGATAGGATTCTTTGTGAGGGTGCTAATTATGGTAATTACGTATGGCTTTGCTATGTTAGTTTGGGGGATGAATGATTATGAAAAAAATTTGATTTTTTCATTATTAAAAATAAAAAAATAAATTTAGGAGGAAAAAAATGAGTTCTTTTACTGGAAAAACATTATTAATCACAGGAGGCACAGGTTCTTTTGGAAATGCAGTTTTAAATCGTTTCCTTGACACAGATATTGGAGAAATTCGTATTTTCTCTCGTGATGAAAAGAAACAGGATGACATGCGTCATGAATTTCAGGCTAAAATGCCGGAAGTGGCAGGGAAAATTAAATTTTATATTGGAGATGTTCGTGACATTGCATCTGTACGAAATGCTATGCACGATGTAGATTACATATTTCATGCAGCAGCATTAAAACAGGTTCCATCTTGTGAGTTTTTCCCGATTGAGGCTGTAAAAACAAACGTCATTGGAACAGAAAATGTTTTAACAGCAGCTATCGATGCCGGAGTTAAAAATATTGTTTGTTTATCTACGGACAAGGCTGCTTATCCGGTAAACGCAATGGGAACAAGTAAGGCAATGATGGAGAAAGTAATTGTTGCAAAATCCAGAACAGTGAAACCGGAAAAATCAAAAATCTGCTGTACACGTTATGGTAATGTATTGTGTTCCAGAGGTTCTGTTGTACCTCTTTGGATTGACCAGATTAAAGCAGGTAATCCAATTACAATTACAGAACCAACTATGACAAGATTTATTATGAGTCTTGATGAAGCTGTAGATCTTGTACTTTTTGCTTTTGAAAATGGAACAAGTGGTGATATTCTTGTGCAGAAAGCTCCTGCATGTACAATTGAAGTGCTTGCGAAAGCAGTTACAGAATTATTCGCTCCGGGACATGAGATTAGAGTAATTGGTATCCGACATGGTGAAAAAATGTATGAAACACTTCTTACAAACGAAGAATGTGCCAATGCAGTAGATATGGGTGATTTCTATCGAGTACCATGTGATAAACGTGATTTGAACTATGATAAATATTTCAAAGATGGAGATAAAGAGCGTAATACATTAACAGAATTTAATTCAAGTAATACAGAATTGTTGAATGTAGAGCAGGTAAAAGAGAAATTAATGTCTCTTGCTTATGTTCGTGAAGAACTGGAAGCATGGAAAAAGGAACAGGCAAAGTAGGAGGCAGAATATGAAAATTTTAGTTACAGGAGCAAAGGGATTTGTAGGAAAAAATCTTGTATGCAATCTTTATAATATTAAAGAGGGGAAAAATCGTACAAGAAATTTAAACATTGAAGATATTTTTGAATATGATATTAACTCTACCGCAGAAGAATTAGATACATATTGCAGAGAATGTGATTTTGTATTTAATCTTGCCGGTGTAAATCGCCCAAAAGACCAGTCTGAATTTATGACCGGAAATTTTGGATTTGCTTCTACACTTTTAGAAACGTTGAAAAAATATGAAAATAACTGTCCTGTAATGCTTTCAAGTTCTATTCAGGCAACATTGATTGGTCGCTACGGAACATCAGATTATGGAAAGAGTAAACTGGCTGGAGAAGAATTATTCTTCGAGTATGGCAAGGAAACCGGTGCAAAAGTATTGGTTTATCGTTTCCCAAATCTTTTTGGTAAGTGGTGCAGACCAAATTATAACAGTGCAGTAGCAACTTTTTGCAACAATATTGCAAATGACCTTGAAATTACAGTGAATGACAGAAGCACGGAATTAGAGCTTCTTTATATTGACGATTTAATAGAGGAAATGCTGGATGCACTGGAAGGAAAAGAGCATCATTGTGAATTTGAAGGTGTTGATACAGTATTAAAAGAAGACGGAAGATATTGTGCAGCTCCAATTACTCATCATGCAACATTGGGTGAAATTGTAGATTTGCTTGAAAGTTTTAAAAAGCAGCCTGAAAGCTTAGTTGTACCGGAAATTCCGTATAATTCTTTTGCGAAAAAATTATATTCTACATATCTTTCTTATTTACCGAAGGAGAAAGTAAGTTTTCCTTTGAAGATGAATGTAGATGACAGAGGAAGTTTTACCGAACTTTTGAAGTCAGATAAAGTAGGACAGGTATCTATTAATATTAGTAAGCCGGGTATTACAAAAGGAGAACACTGGCATAACACAAAATGGGAATTCTTTATTGTAGTTTCTGGTCATGGACTGATTCAGGAACGTAAAATTGGTACAGATGAAGTAATAGAGTTTGAAGTAAGCGGAGATAAGATTGAAGCAATTCACATGCTTCCGGGTTATACACATAATATTATCAATTTAAGTGAAACAGAGAATTTAGTAACAGTTATGTGGGCAAACGAAAGCTTTGATCCAAATCATCCTGATACATTCTTTGAGAAGGTGAAAGCGTGAGATTAATTATTTTAGGCGCAGGTGGACATGGAAAAGTAGTGGCAGATCTTGCAAAGCAAACTGGGAGATATAAAGAAATATTTTTCTTAGATGATAATTCTCAAGAAGCAGAGGTTATCGGAAAGTGTTCTCAGTATTTAGAGTTTCAGTCTGCTGATACAGAGATGTATCCGGCATTTGGAAATAATACTGTAAGAATACAGTGGGAAAATAAGCTGCTGGAAGCAGGGATAAGCCTTGCTAAGATTATTCACCCATTGGCCTATGTAAGTCCTTTGGCAGAAGTTGCATCTGGTTGTGTGATTATGCCTTATGCAGTTGTAAATACCGGTACAAAAATAAAAAAGGCATGTATTATCAATATTGGCGCTATGGTAGATCATGATTGTATTCTGGAAGAAGGATGTCATCTTGCACCGGGATCAATTGTAAAGGGAGAAAATCATTTATCGGAAGGAATGAAAGTTGACTCAGGAGAAGTGGTGCCATTACAATATTATAATTAGAGAAAAAAGTGTGTAAGAAAGCTAGCTTCAAAACGTAGAGTGGAAGGAAAAAAGGAAATGGAATATAATTTTAAATGGAAAAATAATGGCAGAACAAAACTGTGTATCGGACTTGGAACACGTCCGGAAATTATTCGTCTTGCTGCAGTAATTAAACGAGCAAGGGAATATTTCGATACATGTGTAGTTTATTATAATCAGAACTGGGATAAAAATCTTTCTACTGTATTTTGGGAGGATTTTGAGTTAAAAAATAACGAAGGTGAATTTGGACCAGATATTTTGGTTCCTGTAGTTGGAGAGAATCTTGGCGTTACATGCGGAAACATTCTTGGGAGAAGCTATGAAATATTAAGTGACCTTCAGCCAGACGGATATTTGGTGTTGGGAGATACAAACTCTTGTCTTTCTGCAATTTCCGCAAAACGTTTGCATATTCCATTATTCCACATGGAAGCAGGTAATCGCTGTAAGGATGAGTGTCTGCCGGAGGAAACAAACAGAAGAATTGTGGATGTTATCTCAGATGTAAATCTTTGCTATTCTGAGTTTGCACGAAAATATTTGGCAGATACAGGACTTCCAAAAGAAAGAACCTATATGACAGGTTCTCCTATGGCAGAAGTATTGCGTGGGAATTTAGATAAAATTCAGGCATCAGATGTATTAGAACGCATGGGTCTGGAAAAAGATAAATATATTCTTTTATCTGCACATCGTGAAGAAAATATTGATACGGAAAAGAATTTTACAAGTTTATTCACAGCAATTAATGCATTGGCAGAAAAATACGACATGCCAATTCTCTATTCTTGTCACCCAAGAAGCAAACAGAGATTGGATAAAAGTGGATTTAAACTTGATCCAAGAGTTCGAGTAAATGAGCCGTTAGGATTTAACGATTATAACTGTCTTCAAATGAATGCGTTAGCCATTGTAAGTGACAGTGGAACATTACCAGAAGAAAGTAGTTTCTATTTATCTATTGGACATCCGATTGCTGCAGTTTGTATTCGTACATCTACAGAAAGACCGGAAGCTCTGGAAGCAGGAGATTTTATCTTGGCCGGAATTACAACAAAAGAACTTTTAAATGCCACAGATATGGCAATTGAAATGAAACAAAAGGGTGTACTTGGAAAACCATGTCCGGATTATGTGGACGAGACAGTATCTATGAAGGTTGTTCGCATTATTCAGGGATACGTGAATGTTGTAAATAAGATGGTTTGGAGAAAATAATATCAAATGATTTAGACCAGGCAATCTGCCTAGTCTAAAAATTTAATTTCAAAGTTTTTAATAGCTTTTTAGGTAAGCGCTTATATCTTGGGTAGCTTTACTGTCGTAAGGTAAACGGCAAAATAGCGAGTACCTGTTCAAAATCATCCGATGTGAGTGAATATTCTTGTGCGATGAAATCACACTTCCGGAAATTTGGAAATCAGAGTTCCGGTACTCGGAAATCGCCTATTTTGTGCTTGATGACTTATCCATTTCTGTTTGGATATTGGTCAAGACCTTGCCGCATCTGCGGTGCGTAGCAGTCTTTACCAATGTCTCAACAGAAATTATGATTCGGTATGCACAAAAACGGATCTAAAAAGTGATTTCCATATCACCGGACAGCTGATGTAAAACCATCCGGAATATTCAGTGATCATCTCGATATTTAGATTTGTCAGGGTCAAAACCTTCAGTTTCGATACTATATTGGTACTTTCAGCAAGTACCATGATATCCTAACTCTTTCATTTTTTGCTCTTTCTTGATAATAATTTTTTATAATTCCTTTATTAATCAGGAGTTCAGCTTTTGTATGTAAAAATTTTATCATAGATGTATTAAAAATACAACGACCATTCTTATGCTACATTTAGATAATATATGATAATTAAGAATATTTTTATTTGTATCTTACCTCCGCCATCTGGTACAATAAAACTGTGATAAATGAACAGACAGGAGTGGTCAAATGGCAGGAAGAAATGCCCAAAAGGCAGACGTAATCTTAAAAGACTTCTGGCGCCAGAATGAACGCTTCGCAGATTTGTTCAATGCAGTCAT
>OLRB01000193.1_pt1 | contig 57049 bp, 46 predicted proteins | sample 1672751 | NCBI WGS metagenome assembly OLRB01 (sample SAMEA3136720, study PRJEB25190) | human gut metagenome | biome: human gut; feature: human-associated habitat; material: faeces | place: Austria | collected 2013
GGATTTCACCTATCGAAGCAACACGGTATTTAGAAAATGCAGAAACACAAAAAAAAGGAAAACGAAATGGCAGAAAAAATGTCACCGTGTTTTCTATGGCAATGGCAAATATAACGGGTAATCCAAAAAGAACCATTGGTACCATCCTCACACTGGGGCTTTCCTGCGCATTGTTTGTGATTATCTCTAATTATGTGGGAAATATTGACACGGAGCATGAAGCACGTCTTTCCGTTAATCATGGACAATTTGAACTGCAGCTTGACTATTCTGCTGAGTATGATGAAAGATATCCGGAGAATAATCTGGATACGATTCTGACGGATGATCCATTGAATGATTCGCTGATTGAAGAAATCAAAAGCATTCCGGGAGTAACAGATGTCATGACGAGAGAGATTGTCTCTGTAAATCTGAACGGAACAAGATTTCCGGCTGCTGTTGTGAGTAAAAAGGATTTTGATTTTATGCGCCAAGAAGGGGATATTGGTTCTATGGACTATGATCAGGCGGTAAAGAATGGTGATATTTTCTTTGGCTGGTCGGCGTGGATGGAACAAGATGGATATGCTCCGGGTGAATCCATTGCATTTGACTTTGAGAATGGAAGTGGAACCTATACCTATCAGGGAAAGATTGCAGGATCTTTTGTAAGTGCGGACACTTATCTTGTCATTCCGGAAGGTGTATACCGTTCCATGAATCCGAGAGGAACAGCCTATGGCTATCTGTGGGTGGACTGTGATAAAAAAGATGTGGCATCTGTGGAACAGAGTCTGAATACTTTGATTTCTAATACTTCGCATATAAAAATGGATACTTATCATGCGCAGTTACAATCTGCCGAATTTGCAAGCAGCATGATGAAGCTTGGCTGTTATCTGTTTATGGCGGTTGTAGGACTCATCGGTTTTATGAATATGGCAAACACCATGATCATGAATATTACGACAAAAAAGCAGGAATATGGTGTATTACAGGCTGTGGGTATGACAAATAAACAATTAAATTTATGCCTGCAGTTACAGGGACTGATGTTTACGGTTGGTACCATATGCGTAGCTTTGATCATTGGTCTGCCGCTCGGCTATGCACTTTTTTCCTATGCAAAACATAATGGAATATTTGGAATGAATATCTATCATGTTCCAATCGTACCAATTTTTATTATGATTTTTTTGGTCGGTCTGTTGCAGATTGTACTTTCCTGCGTTTTAAGCAGTAATCTGAAAAAGGAAACGCTGGTTGAAAGAATAAGGTATCAGGGATAGCAAGTAACCAAGCTGTCACTCGGGCAATGAGTGACAGCTTGGTTTGCGAGTATACGTCAAAAGATTCTGTGCCCCTTTGACATTATCATAATTCTAAAAAATCTTCTGCATCTCCCCACCGCTTTCAAAAATACACATTTTTTTATTTCTTGAAAGTGGAAACTTAAGTTTGGAAGAACAGCCATATCGAGGGGCGGAAAGAAAATATGGATTTTATGCTTTTAAAGGGTATAAGCAGTTGATTGTAGAAAATTATATTATTATTTATGAAGTCTCACTGAAATATAGATGGTACTAAAAACGTCACAGTTTGTGGCGTTTTTTTAGTGCAGGAAAAATATCCAAAATAAAAAGATTGGCATTCCAATTCGCATACCGTATTTGATAGTTTTATTATAGCATTTTTCTTAATTGTTAGACAGTCTGACGTACGGTGCTGTGAGAGGACGGCGGCTAGTCACCGCCTCCTACTCGATTTTGCAAGAAATCAACAGTGAAAATAAATGATAACAAATATCAATATCAAAAAAAGAATTGAAGCAGAAAAAAACATATGGTACATTTAGTGAGTTAGAAGAATGAAACTAAAAATAACATAAGCTAACTATTGATAGACGAAGTTAACTATGGATGTAAAGGATAAGAATGAAAAAAAAGATTGTAATAGCCATTTTATGTGCGGCAGTGTCGATGGGAACCATCGGCTGTGGAAACAGTACGGCATCCGCCAAGACAACACAGACGCAGACAGATAAAAAAGAAGATTCCAAAAGTGAAAATTCCGAAAAATCCAGTGAAGAAAAGCAGAGCCGCGATATATTTGCAATGGATACGTATATGACGGTAACAGCATATGGAGAGCATGCATCTGAAGCAGTAGATAAAGCCGAGACAGAGATCAAACGACTGGATGGAATGTTGTCTACCGGAAATGAAAACAGTGAAGTGTACAAATTAAATCAAAACGGGGAAGCGGTTGTTTCGGATGACACGGCGTATTTGTATGAACGCTCTGAAAAAATATATAAACAGACAAAAGGAGAATTTGACATATCCATCTATCCGGTCATGGATGCATGGGGATTTACAACGGAGAATTACCGGATCCCTGCGGAGGATGAACTGAGTGCGTTACTGAAGAATGTAGATGCATCGAAGATCCAATACGACAAAAAGACAAAAAAAATCACGCTGCCTAAGAATGTGAAAATTGATTTCGGAGGCATTGCGAAGGGATATACATCTTCAAGGATTATGCAGATTTATAAAAAGTGCGGTGTGACGAGCGGTCTGGTAAGTCTTGGAGGAAATGTACAGCTTCTTGGTGCAAAACCAGATGGAAGCGCATGGAAAGTTGCGGTAGAAAGTCCAGATGAAGACGGAAATTATCTTGGAATCCTGCAGGCAAAGGACAAGGCAGTTATCACATCGGGCGGATACGAGAGATACTTTGAAAAAAATGGGAAGAACTATCACCATATCATTGATCCGTCTACAGGTTATCCTGCAGAGAACGGACTGATTTCGGTGACGATTGTAAGTGATGACGGAACACTTGCGGATGGATTATCTACTTCGCTTTTTATCATGGGAAAAGAGAAAGCAGAGAAATTCTGGAAGAAGTATAGTGATAAATTCGATGTGATCCTGCTTACGGATGACGATCAATTATATGTATCAGAAGGAATTGCGGATGATTTTCAATCGGATTATAAGGTAAACATAATGAAAAAGTAGAGGTGGAAGACATGGATAAAGAAAAAGTGATCAAAAAAATAAAACAGGGTGCACCGGCCGCCTCGGCGATTGTAGTTGCAACCTGTATCGGGGTGTCATTAAGCGGCTATCAGACACCGGTTTATGAAGCTCAGGCACAGACGAAAGAGACAAAGACAACGGATGCCGATGAAGCGAAGAAGACAGAAAGCAAGGCAAAAGGTTCTTTTGATCTGGCAGACGGAATCTATAAAGGAACAGGAACCGGTTATGCCGGCGAGGTGACTGTTGCGGTAACGATCAAAGATAAACAGATTACGGCAATCGATATCTTAAGTTCTTCGGACGATGTAGCGTTCTTTAACCGTGCAAAAGCAGTGATAGACAGGATCATTGCAGGACAGACGCTGGATGTGGATGTGGTGTCTGGCGCAACATTTAGCTCTAATGGCATTATCAGTGCGGTGAAGAATGCATTGACAGGAGAAAAAGACAGTGGAGAGACGGGAGAGTCCCAGTCCGAAAATGCAGCGGCACAGGGAAGTGCACTGTCACTGGCTGATGTACAGGATGCGGCAGCGTATAAAGATGGAACCTATTATGGAACAGGAACCGGATTCGGAGGAACTTTGAAAGTTAAGGTTGTGATCAGCGGAGGAAAGATTACGTCTATTGAGGTTGTGGAGAATCATGATGACAGCAGTTATCTGAATCGTGCAGAAGCATTGATCGGCAATATTATTTCATCGCAGAGTACAAATGTAGATGTAATCTCCGGGGCGACTTACAGTTCGAACGGAATTAAGAGTGCAGTAAGAGATGCACTCCGTCAGGCTGCAGTAAGCGGTAATTCACAGTCTGTGAATGTGAAGACGGAAGATACTTCTAAGACAGAAGACAATACGACTGTCAAAGGCAATTTCCCGTATAAAGAAGGTATTTATTACGGAACGGCAGAAGGGTATAACGGTGAGATAGAAGTAGCGGTGGTTCTTCAGGACAAATCAATCAAGGCAGTACTCGTAACAAAGAATCATGATGATGAAAAATTCTTTAACCGTGCAATGGATGTAGTAAAAAATATTATGAAAAAACAGAGTACGGATGTGGACGTAGTATCCGGAGCAACTTACAGTTCAAATGGTCTCATAAATGCAGTGAAGAATGCATTAAAAGAAGCAGAAAAGGTAACAAACGGACAGACAACGGAGCCGGATAAGGAAGAAGCTGATACTTCAGAACTTGAAAAAACGATGAAAGAAGCAGAAGAACTGAAACAAGAGGATTATACAGAAGCAACCTATGCGGTTCTTAAGACCAGAATGGAAGACGCACAGAAGCTGCTTGATGCAGATAAGACAGAGATCAGTCAGGAAGATGTGGACCAGGCTCTTGAGAATCTGAACCAGGCACTGGCACTGCTGGAGAAAAAAGATGATGGCGAAGATGATACTACAGTATATAAAAATGGTATCTATGAAGGACGTGCGCTGTGCAGACCGGATGAGGACGAAGACTTCACGGCCTATAATCTGACGTTACAAGTGACAGTGCGCGATGACAAGATTGTTGCTGTTACCGATGTAAAAGGGGACGGCGATTCATCAAATGACAGATATATCCTCCGTGCGGCAAACGGAACATCGAATAAAAAAGGTGTGACAAGCCAGCTGATCGAGAAAGGTAATACAGAAGGAATTGATGCAGTATCGGGTGCAACCTGCACTTCAAAAGCAATCCTGGATGCGTGTGAGAACGCATTGCTTTCTGCAAAAAGACAGTAAAAAGAGACCAAGTGAAAGGAAGAGAAGAATGAGAGAATTCTGGATGCGCCTGATGAGTGCTGTAGTGATCGTCGGGTTGATATTGGGATATAATTCCGTGTTGGAAGCCAGAGCAAAAGATGAGGAAATTGCAAAGTTGAATGCCAAAATCGAAAATGTGGAAAGTCTAGAAGATCAGGAGTCAAAAAATGGTTCTTATAAAGACGGGACATATACCGGAGAAGCGGATGGATTTGGTGGAACTGTTAAAGTGGAAGTAATAGTAAAAAAGCAGAAGATTAAGGAAGTAAATATTGTCTCTGCTGACGGAGAAGATGGTTCTTATCTGACTATGGCGAAAGATATTATACCGAAGATTCTGGATGCGCAAAGTGCAGAAGTAGATACGATCAGTGGTGCGACGTTCAGTTCTACAGGAATTAAGAATGCGACAAAACAGGCATTAGAAAAGGCGGTAAAATAAATGAATGCAAAACAATTGAAAAAGATACATATATGGATAAGGGCAATCATCCAATTGCTGTATTTTATCTTTATTCCGTCGGTATACACGGCAGCATTTGCAGGTGTGAAATATATATTTACACAGATTGGTGCAGGTGAAAAAGTGGCGCTGACATCATTTGTTACTGTACTTATTGTGGTGTGTGTATATACTGCTGTTTTCGGAAGATTCTTTTGTGGATTTGCCTGTGCATTTGGAAGTCTTGGCGATGGAGTGAATGCATTATACAGACTGATCTGCAAAAGGATGAAAAGAAACCGATGCAGATTCCGGACCGGATTGCAGACAGACTTGTATATCTGAAATATGTGATCCTGGTAATCATCGTATTTATGTGCTATGGCGGTGTATACAGTAAAGCACAGGGAACAAGTCCTTGGGATGTATTTTCCATGATACATGCAGGAAATTTTAAACTGAATGGATATCTCATAGGGTTGGTCATTCTGGTACTTCTGATTGTCGGAATGTGTCTGGAGGAAAGATTTTTCTGCAGAAATTTCTGCCCGATGGGAGCTGTATTCTCACTGGTTCCGGTGTTGCCGGTATTTGCACTTCACAGAGACCGGGAATCCTGCATTCCAAAGTGCAGTGCATGTTCCAGAAAATGTCCGGCGAATATCGGACTTCCGACGGATGGTTCCTGGAAAGTAGAAGGTGACTGTTTCCAGTGCCAGAAATGTATAGATACATGTCCGAAGAAGAATATTCACTGCGGAGTGAAAAAGATCAGAGGCAATGAAATCTGGTTTACAATTTTAAGAGCGTTGATATTACTTGGATTATGTATCTGGCTTGGAGTATAAAATAACATAATATGCAGACATGTGTGGAAAATGCACATGTCTGATTAGTAAAATTTTTTTTGATTATAAGTTAGAAAACACTAACTTGATAATAAATATTTTCATTAAGGAGGCTTTTATGAAAAAGAAAGAAATGAAGACAAAAGTAATGGCAGTTGCGATGTCGGCAACCATGGCAGCCAGCATTTGTCCGGCGGTACCGGCGATGGCGGTAACGAAAAATCAGGTGGCAAAAGATGGCACGTATACGAAGACTGCACATGTCACTGATAGTGAAGAAGAAGGATGGAATGAATATAATATTGATTTAAGTCTTTCGATAGCTAATGGAAAGATTGCTGGTATTACGGTTAATCCAGATGATTCATATGATTCAGAAAGTGATTCATATTTTAGCTGGGCAAAAGAAGGCAGAACAAGAAAAGGTAAGTATTATCCGGGATATGAATCTCTGATTGGAAAAGATGCAACGGAAGATACAATTAATAGCTGGGATGCTGTATCTGGTGCAACTTGTACTTCGAAAGCTGTAAAAGAAGCTGCATTAGCAGCAATCCAGTCAGCACCGGAAGCAAGTACAGCAGCAACTGTAGATACAGCAGCTCTGGAAGCTTCCATTACGAAAGCAAAAGCATTAAAAGAAAGCGATTACACAGCTGAAACATGGAATACGTTGAAGACAGCACTTGCATCTGCGGAGACAGCACTCACTGAAAAGAAATCTCAGGATACAGTCGATGCAGCGAAAAAAAATCTTGATAGTGCAATTGATAACTTGAAAGCAGCAGTAAAAGAAACTAAATATCTTGTCATGAACGTGCCATACAATCAGTTCTATAAGGCTTACAATCTGACAGATAAAGCAGTATGGGAAGTAGAAAGCGGAGTAGATGCGGTATCTACAGCAACTACAAATAAATTCAAAGGCACAACTGGACTTGCAAAAGGTACTTACAACAATGGAAAATATATCATGGGTGTAACAATCCCGGTAGAAGTAAGTGCAGAAGATTATGCAAAATTAAAGACAAATCTGACGGAAAATGATGATTATTATTTTACAACATTAGACAAAGCGCCGGAAGCATACAGCAAATTAACGGTAAAAGAAGACGGAACATACAGCTTCTCTAAAATGTCAGATGCAACGGTAACGAATAAATATCTTTCTGTTCCTGCAGATGAATTAGAGTTAAACGGAGGATATGGAGATTATCAGATCACTGTTGACGGACTTGGAACAAAAACAGGTTTAAAAGTAGGAGAAAATGAAACAAAAGAATATACTCTTTATGGTGCGATTTTAAATACAACTTCCGGAAAGAGCTACGGAATGACCAGTCTGGAAAATCTCTGGGTTGGTACAAAGACACCAAATGTAGAAATTGCGTGGTCAATTAAAGAAGGCCAGGGATTAAAGAGAGCACATGGACAGGGAGATGCACTCTATCAGTTCGCAGACATGAATGGAGCTGCTTTAAACAGTGTTACACTGATTACAGATCTTGGAGTGATCAATGTTCCGTGTAATGTAACATTAGACAAATATTACGATGGAGATCTCAGTGGTTTAAAATATTCTCTGGAAAATGATTCAGAAGAACTTAAAATCAGTGGAATTCCAGAGGACCTGAAAGATGTAACCGTATCAGTGTCTGGCGGTCTGGCAGATAAAGCAAGTGTTAAAGATGGAAAGGTTACTTTAACAAAGGCACCGACAGCTGGTACTCAGTATACAATTACAATTAGCAGCAGTAATTATCCGGATATCACAAGAAAGATATCGACACCAATTACAGATAAACAGAAAGATAAATTACAGAAACTGATTGAAAAAGCAGAGAAGACAATAGGTTATTCTGAAAATGCAGATCTGCAAGAGCATGTGAAAGAAGCTCAGGACATGATTGCAAATAAGGAAGCGTTATCGGCAGATGCAGCAGAACTGATCAATGAATTAGAAGAAAAGATCAAAGCTACATATCCAACAGCAGAAGCAACTGCAACATTAAAGGGATCAGAACTTGAAGTTGCTTTGAATGGAGTAGAATTAAAAGATCTGGAAAATCCAACATATAAACTGACTTACAGAGCAGGACGCAGAGAAGATACTCTGACAAGCGGTGATCTGAAAGATTTAAAAGTTGCACTGGATAAAGAGCCGACAGTGGGTACAAACTACACACTGACGATTACAAGTGATAACTATCAGGATATTAAGACGAGTGTAGTTGCAGAAGAAGCAGTAACAGACGAGTATAAATATGTCTATGCAGGACTTAGCTGGGCGGAATACTGGGCAGCAGAAGGAGTACAGGCAGCAGGAGACAGTTCATCATCCAGTGAATTGGATACAAAAGGAGAGTCAGATAAAGGTGCATTTGATGTCGTAACACGTCCAACAGTGAATCATGGACTTCACAGAGGAAGTTATCAGTGTGCGGCAACCATAGAGGCTGAAAACGGAAAATCTTACGAGGTATCATATTGGACAGCGTTAGATAAGGCTGTTCTGACAAATGGAAAGACGATTACATTTAATCGCGGAACAATCACCGAAGAAGACGGAACAACAACGCAGTTGGTAAAATATGATGTTACAGGTCTGAAATATGTACCGGTAAAAGTAGCGACAGAAGATTATGAAGCATTCTGCAAAGCATATAAAGTTGTAGAAAACGGTGGAGAACTTGCAGGAGGATATGCAGAAAATAAATTGCAGTCATATAGCGGTCTGAAAGCAAAAGTTACAGCAGATACAAACGGACTTAAGACAGCAACCAGGAATGCAGATGGAACATTTAGTTTCTCTGCAAAGGAAGCTGGAACAGGTTCCGGTATTGAAGGACAGGAATTAAAAACAGCACCATCCGCAGAAGAAGCAGGACTTAGAGTAAAAGAAGCAAAGGGTTCTTATGGAGAATTCTTAAGGGTAGATCTGACAGGTAATTATGGAGATCTCGGAGCCAATATGCAGAGTGTAAAATGGACATACTATGGAGACGACAGTACATACACAAATGCAAAAGCAGCATATGGAACAAAATTTGCAGCAGATAACTGGATGCACAAATCAATGGGAATCCAGCTTGGTCTTACGAAATCTCTTCGTTGTACATTACCGGAAGGAACGGATGGAACGGGATACTGGACAATTACAATTTCAGCACTGGGTTATAAAGATGTAACATATAATTTCCAGGCAAAAGATGAAAACATCGTAAAAGATGCAAAAGAAGAGATCAGTACAACAAATCTGGAAGCAGCAATTAAGAGAGCCGAAAGTCTGACGGAATCAGATTATACAGCCGACAGTTGGGCGGCAATGCAGACAGAGCTTCAGGAAGCAAAAGATGAAATAAAAACTCCACATACACAGGCAACAGTTGATGAAGCAACCAGTCATCTGAATGCAGCAATCGACGCACTTGTAAAAGCAGAGAAAAAAGAGACTTATGTTCTTATGAACATCCCATACGCAGCATTCTACAAATCAGAGACAACAAACAATGACGTGGATGTTGATGTATTTACTTCTGCAACAAAGAACAAGACACGTACCACAGGACTTGCAGGTGGTTCTTATCATGAAAATGCAGATGGATCGCAGATTGATGGTATTACATTTGCTGTGAAAGTAGATCCTTCCGTAGATCTTACAAAATACAAAGAAGTAAAAGATACGGATAAAGTTGATATTACAGTAACGAACCGTGGACAGACATCTACCACAACATTAGAAGGAAAAGATACACTTTTTGAAAACGAGACATATGCATACTATCCATTGACAGAGGCTCCTGCAAATTACAAAGAAGTTTCTATGGACAAGGATGGAAAACTTGTATTCAGCGAGGTTAAAGGACAGAAAGCAGAAGCTCTGACAGGTGTTACGGCAGAATTGTTAACACAGTCTTCTTATGGAGATTATCAGCTCAATCTGGACGGACTTCCGGAAGATAAGATTACATCTTCTAATGTAAATGCAGTCGTTGTAAAGACAACAGATGGAACTGCCTATGGTATGCGTCATCTGGAGAACATCTGGAGAGGAAATGAGCTCGCTTGGAGTACCGGATATACAGAGTCAGTACATGGTTGCCCGACATCTTCAGCGCATTATGCATCTATGATGGGCAAGACGATTGACAGTATTGAATATTATACAACAAATGGTCTATATACAATTGATGTTAATGATCTTTATGTCCCTGTAAAATTTGCAAAAACAGAGGATGCTGTTAAGGTTGTAGATGCAGATATTTCTGCTGGTAAGACGGCGATAGAGCTGAATCTTAGGGATGATTTTGATCCGGAATACACCGTTGAAGGATTGAATGTGAAAGTAGAAGGCAATGTATTAACATTTAAAGCAGATTCTTCAATTAATCCGGGGAAATATACACTTACAGTAAAAGATAAAAATGGAAAATATGCAGATTTGAAAACAACATTCATTCTGTCAACAATAGATATGCCGGCAACATATGATGCAGATAACAAAAAGCTTACAGTGGCAGAAAACAGTAATAAGGAAGCATTCAATACTTATATCGGAAATATTACATCTGTAAATGTGAACGGCACCGATTATGCAGCAAGAGGAAAAGGTTCTGTAAAGATTATTGATAAAGACGGAACGCTGGTGACAGATGCAGCGCCATTTAAAGATGCGGCGGCCGGAACAGAATTCCAGATCGCGGTTACATCAACTGGTTATACAACACCTCTTACATTTACATACAAAGTTCCGGGAAAAACTCCGGCGCCATCTGAAGACACAACGAAACAGGTATCAACAGATGCACTTGAAAAAGCAATTAAAGCAGCAGGTGCTTTAAACGAATCAGATTATACAGCAGACAGCTGGAAAGCACTTCAGTCAGCACTGGCTGAGGCTGACACAGCACTGAAAGAAAAGAAAAATCAGGATACAGTTGATAAAGCAACTGAGCAACTGAATAAAGCAATCAGTGCACTTGTGAAAAAGGATGCAGGACAGAAAGCTGACGGTACAAATGGAGCAACCGGTACAACAGGTACAAACGGTACATCAGGCAAATCCGGTAAGACAGGATCCACATCGAATACGAAGAGTGGAAAAGCTGCGAAGACTGGAGATCCGTCCGGCATGTTTGCGTGGTTAGGACTTGCAGTAACATCTCTCGGAGCCGGAATCGGAGGATTCTCACTTAAGAGAAAGAAAAGAGAAGATGAAGAATAGTATGAGTTGTATAAAACAACAAATTACAGATTAGAGTAACTTAAGAAAAAGTACCCGTGATAACATAAGTAATATGATATCGCGGGTACTTTTTATTCTATATACCGGAAAATTCACAAAGACTACATAGTTCTCTGCTATAATAATAAAGATAAAAGAAAAATATATCATGAAAATATAGATTTAAGAGGAGGGCCGGGTCTTATGGATAAGATCAAAATATTAGTAGTAGATGATGAAAGCAGGATGCGGAAACTGGTGAAGGATTTTCTGGAAAGAGAAGGATATCAGGTGATCGAAGCCGGAGATGGTATGGAAGCAATGGAACAATTTTATGATGAAAAAGATATTGCGCTGATCATCCTGGATGTGATGATGCCAAGAATGGACGGCTGGCAGGTATGCCGTGAAGTGCGCCAGTCATCCAAAGTTCCGATTATCATGCTGACTGCAAGATCAGAAGAGAGAGACGAATTACAGGGATTTGATCTTGGTGTCGACGAATATATCTCAAAACCATTCAGTCCGAAGATCCTGGTAGCCAGAGTGAATGCAATCTTAAGAAGAGCCAATGTAATAGGAGAGAGTGATGAGATCAATGCCGGCGGAATTGTGATCGACAAAGCGGCACATCAGGTGAAGATTGATGATAAGGAGATTGAATTAAGCTTTAAAGAATTTGAACTTCTGACATATTTTGTTGAGAATCAGGGCATTGCATTATCAAGAGAGAAAATTTTGAATAACGTATGGGATTACGATTATTTTGGAGATGCAAGAACCATTGATACACATGTTAAGAAGTTGAGAAGCAAACTTGGAGAAAAAGGAAATTATATCAAGACAATCTGGGGGATGGGTTACAAATTTGAGGTTGATGAAGAATGAAGATCATAAGTGAAAAAAAAAAAGCAAAGATCAAAAACAGGCATCATTCGATCAAGACGCAGATGATCATGGCGTTTGTAGGACTGCTGATCTGCCTGGTAGTGACATTAATGTTCATCAATGGAAAATTTTTGGAACCATATTATATCAGTAAGAAGGAATCCCGTTTTATAGAGCTTTATGAAAAGCTGAATAATGTATCAAATGAAGATAAGTGGAACAGTGCAAGGAAAAATAGTTCACTTATTCATTTCGCTGAAAAGAATAATATTTCTTATCTGGTCATAGAAAAAGATAATGATGTACATACAAATGTGCATGATAAGAATATGCTGAAGAATCAGATGATGGGATATTTTCTGAATCAGGCACAGAAAGAAAGCAGAATCCTGGATTCCACGGAAGTTTACCAGATCAATCAGTCATGGGATCCATGGAATCAGAACTATTATGTAGATATGTGGGGAAGCCTGGATGATGGCAGTCAGTTCCTGCTCAGAAGTCCGGTGGAAAGTATGCGGGAGAGTGCGGCGATATCGAATCGTTTCTTATTATATATAGGAAGTATTTTGATGGTTGTATCTATCCTGCTGATCTGGTATTTTGCAAAACGTATCACAGAACCGATCCGCGAACTGGCAAGATTATCAGACCGTATGGCAGATCTTGATTTTGATGCGAAATATACCAGTGGTGGAAGTAATGAGATTGGGGAACTTGGTGAGAACTTTAACCGGATGTCGGAAAAACTAGAAAGTACAATTTCGGAGCTCAAGAAGGCGAATAACAGCCTGCAGAAAGATATCGAACAGAAAGACAAGCTGGAAAAGATGAGAAATGAGTTTCTGGGAAATGTATCGCATGAATTAAAGACACCGATCGCATTGATCCAGGGATATGCCGAAGGATTAAAAGAGGGTGTGAATGAAGATGCGGAGAGCCGGGAATTCTACTGTGATGTAATCATGGATGAAGCTTCCAAGATGAATCAGATGGTTAAGAATCTTCTGACATTAAACCAGTTGGAATTCGGCGATGAGGATATTGTGTTTGACAGATTTAATCTTACAGCACTTGTAAGAGGTGTGCTCCAGAGTATGGAAATCATGGCAGATCAGGCAGGGGCAAAAATTCTCCTGCATACAGAAGAAGATATCTATGCATGGGCAGATGAATTTAAAGTAGAGCAGGTCGTGAAAAATTATGTCAGCAATGCATGTCATCATGTCAGCGGGGATATGGTGATAGAGGTAAAAATGGTTCAAAAAGACGGTAAAGTGCGGGTATCCGTATTTAATACCGGAACTCCGATACCAGAAGCAGATATTGCACATATCTGGGATAAATTCTATAAAGTCGATAAAGCACATACACGCGAATATGGCGGCAATGGAATCGGTCTTTCTATTGTAAAAGCGATTATGAAATCGTTCCATCAGGAATATGGAGTAAAGAATTATGATAATGGAGTTGAATTCTGGTTTGAACTTGATGTACAATAAAGAATAATGGGCACGGAATGAACGGCCGGAGAGTCCCAGATCACATACGAAAGGCAGGACGACGAGATGATAGCGATTATTGACTACGATGCAGGAAATATAAAGAGTGTGGAAAAAGCCATGCAGCTTCTGGGACAGGAAGTAACAATCACAAGAGACAGAGAGACGATCATGAATGCAGATAAGGTAATCCTTCCGGGAGTCGGAGCATTCGGAGATGCGATGGGAAAACTCAGACAGTATGGACTTGATGAAGTAATCAGAGACGTAACAGCCAAAGGAACGCCATTTCTTGGAATCTGCCTCGGACTGCAGTTATTATTTGAACGAAGTGATGAGACTCCGGGTGTGGAAGGCCTTGGGATCTTGAAGGGAGAGATATTAAGAATCCCGGATCAGGAAGGACTTAAGATCCCTCACATGGGATGGAACTCACTAAAATTCCAAAATAACGGAAGATTATTTAAAGATATTCCGGAAGATTCCTATGTATATTTTGTACATTCGTATTATCTGAAAGCAGAAGATGAAGGCATTGTGACTGCAACAACAGAGTATAGTACACATATCCATGCTTCGGTAGAACAGGGAAATGTGTTTGCATGCCAGTTCCATCCGGAAAAGAGCAGTGATATAGGAATTCAGATTTTAAAGAACTTTGTGGAATTATAGGGGGACAAGGCAATGCATACAAAAAGAATTATTCCATGTCTGGATGTAAATAACGGAAGAGTGGTAAAAGGAGTCAATTTTGTATCTTTAAGGGATGCGGGAGATCCTGTCGAGATTGCAAAGGCATATGATAAGGCAGGGGCGGATGAACTGGTATTTTTGGATATTACAGCATCTTCGGATGCGAGAGGTACAGTTGTCGATATGGTCCGCAAAGTAGCGGAAAATGTGTTTATTCCGTTTACGGTAGGTGGAGGAATCCGTACAGTGGACGATTTTAAAGCTCTTTTGAGAGAGGGTGCGGATAAGATTTCTATTAATTCATCTGCAATCAATACACCAAATTTAATTTCTGAAGCGGCGGAAAAGTTCGGAAGCCAGTGTGTGGTAGTGGCGATCGATGCAAAGAAACGAGAAGACGGAAGCGGATGGAATATCTATAAGAATGGCGGACGTATCGATGTAGGAATTGATGCTGTGGAATGGGCAGCGAAAGTGGAGAAGCTTGGTGCAGGAGAGATTCTTCTGACCAGTATGGACTGCGACGGAACGAAAGCAGGATATGATCTGGAACTTACAAGAGCAATCGCAGAAGAAGTGAGTATTCCGGTAATCGCATCCGGCGGGGCAGGCAATCTGGAACATTTCTACGATGCACTGACAGAGGGAAAGGCAGATGCAGCGCTGGCGGCATCCTTATTCCATTACAAAGAGCTGGAGATCAAGGAAGTAAAAGAATATTTAAGAGAAAAAGGTGTATCTGTCCGTCTATAGTTTGTAGTCTGCATGACAGCATGGACAAAAAAATAAAAAGGATAGTGTGAAAAATAATGGCAGCGATTAATAATGACTGGCTGGACGCTCTGAAAGAAGAGTTCAAAAAGCCATACTATAAGAAATTATTCGAGACAGTAAATGAGGAATACAGAACAAGACAGATCTTTCCTCCGGCAGATGATATCTTCAATGCATTTCATCTGACACCGCTTCATAATGTAAAGGCAGTAATTCTGGGGCAGGATCCATATCATAATGTAGGACAGGCGCATGGACTCTGCTTTTCGGTAAAAAAAGGCGTGGATGTGCCGCCTTCGCTTGTGAATATATATAAAGAACTACATGATGATCTGGGATGTACGATCCCGAATCACGGCTGTCTGACTAAATGGGCAGAACAGGGTGTGCTGATGTTGAATACGGTATTAACCGTAAGGGCACATCAGGCGAATTCCCATAAGGATATCGGATGGGAAGAATTTACCGATGCGGCGATCATGGCACTTAACAGCCAGGATCGACCGATCGTGTTCATCTTATGGGGAGCACCGGCGCAGAGAAAGGCGAGGATGCTGAATAATCCGAAGCATCTGATCCTGAAAGCACCGCATCCGAGTCCGCTGTCTGCGTACCGCGGATTTTTTGGAAGTAAGCCATTCAGTCAGACGAACGATTATCTGAGAGCGCACGGAATAGAGCCGATCGACTGGCAGATCGAATAAATGAGGAGTATATAGAAAAAGTATGAAAAGAGGAAAAGCACTACTTGCAATATTCAGTGCAGGTCTGTTACTGACTGCCTGTGGAAATCCTTCGGAAAAAGGAGTCGAGTATCTTGAAAAAGGAGAATACGATCAGGCGGTTGAACAGTTTGAGCAGGCAATAGAAAAGAATAAGAATACCGGAGATGCCTGGAGAGGAATCGGCATCGCAAAATGGGAACAAAAAGATTATAAAGGAGCAAGGAATGCATTCAGGAAGGCTCTGGATGATAATGCCGAGAAGACAGGAACCATTTATAATCTCATTGGAAACTGTGATCTGAAATTAGGCAAAGCAAAAGAAGCATTGAACTATTATAATCTTGGACTGGAACAGGATGACGTCAGCAAGAAGATGAAGAAAGAAATGAAATATAATATCATCGTTGCCTATGAGAAGATGGAAGACTGGGAGAGCGCGGAAGTAAAACTGGAAGAATATCTGGAAAGTTATCCGAATGACAAAGCAGCCAAAAAAGAAGCAGAATTCCTGGAGACGCGTTAATAGAATATGATAGAAATAAAAGATGAAACAGAAAAAGTGATTCTGGTCGGGGTTGCTCTCTCAGATCAGGATGATACAAAAGAATCACTAGAAGAATTAAAAGATCTGGTATCGACAGCCGGGGCAGAGACGGCAGGAATGCTGATCCAGAACCGGGAACAGCAGCATCCGGCAACTTATGTCGGAAAGGGAAAGATTGAAGAATTAAAAAATATGATCTGGGAATTGCGTGCGACCGGGATTGTGTGTGATGATGAATTGTCTCCGGCGCAGATGAAGAACCTGCAGGATGAACTGGATGTGAAAGTTATGGACAGAACCCTGATCATTCTGGATATCTTTGCGGCAAGGGCATCGACCAGTGAAGGTAAGATACAGGTAGAACTGGCGCAGCTTAAGTATCAGCAGACCAGACTGACCGGCTGGGGAAGAGCGATGTCCAGACTGGGAGGCGGAATTGGAACCAGAGGACCGGGAGAGAAGAAACTGGAGATGGATCGCCGCCTGATCAAAAGCCGGATCGCACAACTGAACCGTGAATTGAAGGATGTCAAAAAACACCGGGAAGTGACCAGAGAGCAGAGAAGCAGAAGCCACATTCCGGTAGCAGCAATCGTAGGATACACGAATGCAGGGAAATCTACACTCTTAAACACTCTGACCGGTGCAGGAATTCTTGCAGAAGATAAATTATTTGCAACTCTGGATCCCACTACCAGGGATCTGAAACTGCCAAGCGGTCAGGAAATTCTCATGACGGATACGGTAGGATTTATCAGAAAGCTTCCACATCATCTGATAGAGGCTTTTCGGAGTACACTGGAAGAAGCAAAATACGCGGACATCATCCTGCATGTAGTGGATGCTTCGAATCCACAGATGGATGAACAGATGTATACCGTATATGAGACACTGCAGAATCTCGGAGTGAAAGATAAGCCGGTGATCACGGTATTTAATAAGATTGACCGCATGGAAGATACCTGGGTTCCGAGAGACCTGCGTGCAGATTATCATGTAAAAATCTCGGCAAAGACGGGAGAAGGAATTACAGGATTCCTTCAGTCCATAGAAGCTGTATTGAGGGAGCGGAAAGTGGAGATTGAGGCATTGTATCCATATAAAGAAGCCGGAAAGATCCAAAAGATCCGGAAGTACGGAGAACTTCAGGAGGAAGAATACCGGGAGGATGGTATCTTCGTGAGGGCATTCGTTCCGGCAGAACTTTATGGGCAGGTACGTCCGGAAGGCGTCACACCGAACAATTGCTTATAAGCTCTGGAAAATGTAGAATAATCTTTAAATCCACAATCATAACAGACCTGTGTGCCCGGCACACCGGAAGATAATAGTTCTTTTGCAAGCAGGAGCCGCTTCTGGGAGATGTACTGTCCCAGTGTATAACCAGTTTCCTGCTTAAATAATCTCATCATATAATATTTGCTGATATAGAACTGTCCGGCGATCAGGTCGATCGATAAGTTCTCACAGAGGTGCTCGCCGACGTAATCAAGGATGGCGAGCACCTTTTCGTTACAATTAACCGTGTCAATGTATTCCAGCCGGTTTTTTCTTACCGCACGGTTCAGATGGATCATGAATTCCAGGAACATTACCTGCCGGTAGAGTTCGGAGGCATAGCCGCCGTCAGTGAAAGAGTGTTCCAGATTAGAGATAGAACGGAACAGGGAACTCTTTTCCGGCGAGGGGATGCGCAGAACATTGGAGTGCTCCTGATCAGCTTTTTGAAAACAATAACTCAGATCGTAGCTTTCGGTCTGATATGCGTTCATAAAATTCGGAGAGATGTAGACAATAATTCTCTCATAAGGGCAGGAATTGTCTACTGTCAGCTTATGAATATCTCCCTGTTTTACCAGAACGATATCATAAGGCTTTAAGTCGTAAGAGCGGCCTTCGATCATATAATTGACCTTTCCCCGAATAAAGATTGTAATCTTATCAAAATCGTGATAATGGTAATCTATTTCTTTGGTATCCTGATCAGTCAGGTGAAAAAGTCTGAATTCACTGTTCAGATATCCTTTTTTCTCGTATTGTTCCATATATATCCTCCATATATTATTAAAAATACAATATCAAAATCAGAGTGATTTTAGACAGATAAAAAGCTGCAAATAGTATCTGTAATCAGTTTATAGGAAAATGGCATTATTTGCAAGAAACATAGCATTATTTGTGTAGATTATGGAAATAATGCCTGTTATGATATGGATAAAGAGAAAGATGCAGCTAACAGATGCAGTGAGCGGCGAATACTCTGCGTGAACTATATACAGTCAAAAGAAATAAAAATACAACATAAGAAATTTTTGAATGTAATCAAAGACGGGGATTAAAAATCAGGAGGAAGAAAGATGAAAGTAGTATTGGAACGTTATCATGGATTGGGGAATGATTATCTTGTATTTGATCCGAATCACAATGAATTAGAACTGGATCAGGCAAATGTAAAAATGATCTGTGATCGTAATGAGGGACTTGGCGCTGACGGAGTTCTGGAAGGACCGATCCTGAAAGAAGACGGTATGCATGTAAAAGTATGGAATCCGGACGGAAGTGAATCAGAGACCAGTGGAAACGGTGTCCGTATTTTTGCAAAATATCTGAAAGATGCCGGTTACGTACAGAAAAAGAATTTCAAATTATATACAGGAAACGGTCCGGTGGAAGTGACATTCTTAAATGAAGATGGAAGCCGGCTGCGTGTATCTATGGGAAAATTATCATTTTGGAGTGATGAGATCCCGGTCATCGGCGAGAGGCGTGAAGTGATCAACGAGGACATGGTATTCGGAAGGACGTTGTATCCGGTTACTTGTGTATCCATCGGTAATCCACACTGCGTGATCCCTATGCGTGAGATTTCCAAACCGCTGGTATGCAAGATCGGTGATTATTCCGAGATCGCAAGATATTTCCCGAACAGAATCAATACACAGATCATGCAGGTGATGGATAAAGAGAATATTGCGATCGAGATCTTTGAGCGTGGTGCAGGATACACCAGAGCATCCGGAACCGGAGCATGTGCGGCAGCAGGTGTAGCGTACAAACTGGGACTTACGAACAGTAAAGTGATCGTTCATATGCCGGGAGGGGAACTCCAGGTAGAAGTAGAAGATGACTGGAATGTATATATGACAGGAGATGTGTTCTACGTTGCGAAGATGACACTTAGTAATGAATTTGCAGAGAGACTGCGTGCATTATAAGATACCGGGGAAATCTTGCAAAAGCTGTCGTGAATGACAGTATAAAAGCAGGTTTTACGGCTATACACAAACATATATTCGTGTTATACTAGGGCATAAGGAGGAAACCTTATGCCTTTAAAATTTGTATTCGGGCCATCCGGCTCAGGAAAATCAACTTATTTATATCAGCATGTCATAGAAGAATCAGAAAAATACCCACTGAAGAATTTCATAGTGCTCGTACCGGAACAGTTCACAATGCAGACGCAAAAGGATCTGGTCAGTATGCATCCGAGACACGGTATCATGAATATCGATGTACTGAGTTTTGCAAGACTTGCTTACCGGGTATTTGAAGAGACCGGTACAAAGCAGATGCAGGTTCTGGATGATGAGGGAAAAAACCTGATCCTCAGAAAGATTGCAGGGGATTATGAGAACAAACTGACGGTATTGAAAGGGAATATTAAGAAACTTGGCTATATCAGTGAGGTAAAATCCGTGATATCCGAATTTACACAGTATGATATCGGGGAAGAAGAGATGGATGAGATGCTGGATCATCTGGATGAAGACTCCAGATTGTATTACAAGTTAAAAGATATCAGGCTTTTGTATGAAGGTTTTCAGGATTACTTAAGAGAGCGGTATATCACGAAGGAAGAATTGCTGGATGTATTGAACAGTCAGGTAAAAGAATCAGAACTTTTGAAAAACAGTGTTGTAGTTCTTGACGGATTTACCGGATTTACACCGGTGCAGAACCGGCTGATACTGGAACTTATGCGGTGCTGCAAGGAAGTCTGGGTGACAGTTACGATGGATGAACGGGAGAATCCGTATGCTTATAAACATCCATATCAGCTGTTTGGACTGAGTAAGCAGATGGTAACGACACTGGTCAGAATGGCGGGGGAAGATCATATAGAGGTAGAAGAACCGGTCTGCCTGTATGGATATCCGGTGAAACGATTTGAAAAGAACAAGGAACTTGCATTTTTGGAGAGAAATATCTTCCGGTACGGGTCTGGAAGGTATGATAAAGCTGTGGAGAATCTGGAAATCCATGCAGCAGGGAACCCAAGACAGGAAGCAGATGCAGTGGCAGAGGGAATCCGCAGACTGGTACGTAAAGAGCAGTACAGATACAGAGATATCGGTGTGATCGTCAGTGATATGAATGTATATGGAGACTATCTAGAACAGGCATTTGAGAATTACGGGATTCCGGTGTTTATGGATCATAAGAGAAGCATCCTGTTGAATTCATTTGTAGAATATATAAGGAGTCTTCTGAATATGGCGGAAAAGAATTTCTCTTATGAAAGTGTATTCCGCTTCTTAAGAACGAATCTTGCAGGATTCGCCTGCGAGGAAGTCGATGAACTGGAAAACTATGTGCTCGGACTGGGAATCAGGGGATATAAAGGCTGGCAGAACCGTTGGATCCGCAGATTGAAGGGGATGGAAGAAGAGGAACTGGACCGGCTGAATCATTACCGTGTACAACTGGTAGAAAAAGTGGATAACCTGATGTTTGTATTAAAACAAAAGAGGAAAACGGTGCGAGATATCACGATGGCAGTATATGAGTTCATGGTGAAGGAAAATATACAGGAACGCCTGCAAAGAACAGAAGAAGAATTTCAGAAAGCAGGTGAGTTGGCACTGGCGAAGGAATATTCACAGGTCTACCGGATTATCATAGAATTATTTGATAAATTTGTAGAACTTCTGGGTGAGGAACCGGTGGGACTGAACGAATATTGTAAGCTTCTGGATGCAGGACTGGAAGAGGCAAGAGTCGGTGTGATTCCTCCAAGTGTGGATCAGGTAGTGGCAGGAGATATGCAGAGAACAAGATTAAAAGACATCAGGGCACTCTTTTTTCTTGGAGCCAATGACAGCTTCCTTCCCGGAGCACTTATGAGAACCGGTCTGTTAACGGAACAGGACAGAGAGAAGTTCCGGCAGGCGGATCATGCGCTGGCGGCAGGCGGAAAGGAAAAAGCATATGTCCAAAAGTTTTACCTGTATATGAACCTGACTAAGCCATCGGAAAAACTGAAGATTTATTATAGTAAAGTGTCTGCAGGAGGGAAAGCACAGCGTCCGTCTTATCTGATACAGGAATTATCAAGATTATATCCGGAGTTAAAGGTTCAGGATGAAGAAGCAAAAAAACTAAAGGAAAAAGAACTGACGGAGAAAAGTGGAGTTGCTTATCTGATCCGTGGACTGCAGGAGAAGAATCTGGACCTCACCTGGCAGGAATTATATACTTGGTATCAGAAATCTCCAGAATGGAAAGCTGCGGTGGACCGGATTTTGCGCGCATGGTACTACAGACGTCCGGAAGATCCATTATCGGAACGTGTAGCAAGAGAACTTTATGGAGAGAATTTCGAAGGAAGTATCACGAGAATGGAACGGTATGCGACCTGTGCGTGTGCACATTTCCTTGCTTACGGGCTCCGCCTGAAGGAACGGCCGCTGTATGAATTTAAAGCAGCCGATCTGGGAAATGTCTGTCACAGGGCCCTGGAACTGTTTTCGAAAAAGGCGTCGGAGGCGGGCGGTTGGACAGTATTGCCGGAAGAAGAAAGAAAAAAGCTGATCGATGCAAGTGTGGAAGAAGCGATTACAGATTATGGCAATTCTGTATTATACAGTACGGCAAGAAATGAACAGATGATCGTGCGAATGAAGCAGATGCTGGAGAGAACAGTATGGGCACTTACGAACCAGCTGAAAGCCGGGGACTTTGTGCCGGAGGCATATGAACTGCGTTTCTTCGGAGGAAAGATTGACCGCATTGATATATGTGAGACGGAAGAGCAGATATATGTCAAAGTTATGGATTACAAGACCGGAAGTAAGGCATTTGACGTGGTTGCATTGTATCATGGCTTACAATTACAGCTTATGGTCTATATGGATGCAGCAGTCGAATTTCAGAAAAAGCGCCATCCGGATAAGGAGGTAATCCCGGCTGGTGTGTTCTATTACCGTATTCAGGATCCTCTGGTGGATAAGACAGAAGACAAAGAAAAAGCAGAGCGTGCGGTTCTAAAGCAGTTGAAGCCGGATGGTATCATTCCGCTTGGGACAGAGATATTAAAACATCTGGATCATAATACTTCGGGCGAATCTCTGGCAGTTCCGGTAAAATATAATAAGAACGGCAGCGTATCAGGGTATTCCAAAGTGGTTGCGGGAGAGGATTTTTCTGCAATGATGACTCATGCCAAAAAGCAGATGGAAGATGCAAGAACGAAGATATTGAATGGTGAAGCAGGAGCCCTTCCTTATAAGCGTGGGCAGGAAAGTGGATGTGATTACTGTCCATACAGGCATGTCTGTGGATTCGATGTTAAAATTCCGGGATATGAATACCGTGATATCGGAACAATGGGAAAAGAAGAGGCCATGGCGGCAATGCGGATAGAACAGCGTGAATCTGAAAATGACAGGAAAGGAGGAAACCAGGAATGGGTGTGAAATGGACAGAAGAACAGCAGAAGGTCATACAACTGAGAAATCGTAATATTCTGGTGTCGGCAGCAGCAGGTTCCGGAAAGACAGCTGTTCTGGTAGAACGTATCATCACGATGCTGACAGAAGATGACCCTCCGGTGGATGTAGATAAACTTCTGATCGTGACATTTACCGAGGCGGCGGCCTCAGAGATGAAAGAAAGAATACGTCTGGCGATTGAGAAGAAACTATTGGAATACCCGGAAGATGAGCATCTGAAACAACAGGCAACACTGATCCATAATGCACAGATCACAACCATTCATAGCTTCTGCCTTTCAGTGATCCGTGATCATTTTCATGCGATTGATATCGATCCGGGATTCCGGATTGGTGAAGAAGGGGAACTGAAATTGCTAAGACATGATGTACTGGAAGAAATGCTGGAGGAAAAATATCAGGAAGGAAGTAAGAGCTTCCTTGATTTTGCAGCAGCTTACAGTACCGGGAGAGATGATAAAAAGATTGAAGATCTGATCTTGAAGATCTATGAGTTTTCCAGAAGCTATCCGGACAGTGAAGCGTGGCTGGAGTCTTGTGTGGAAGCGTACAGGATACCGGATGTCGAGACACTGGAAAAAAGCAGCTTCATGCAAAAAGTAATGGCAGATATAAGGAAGAATCTGGAGGATGCCAGAGAATTGCTGGCTCAGGCAGAGATGATTGCGTTAAGTCCGGATGGTCCGGCGGTGTATGAAGCAACGTTGGATAAGGATATGCAGGTGATTGAAGAATTGTCAGCTATCCGGTCTTATGAGAAGATGGCGGAAGCATTTACGAATGTAAAATGGGCGAGGATTGCGGCAAACAAAGATCAGACAGTATTAGAAGAAAAGATCGAACAAGTCAAGAAGATCCGGGAACTTGTAAAGGGGATTGTAAAGAATATCAGCGGGCAGTATTTTTATGAAAGTCCGCAGGAACTGGTGGAGGATTTGAAAATGTGTGCTCCGGCGATGGAAGAGCTGGGGAATCTTGTGCGGTTGTTTGGAAAAAAGTTTGAAGAGCAGAAGCGGGCACAGAACATCATTGATTTTTCGGATATGGAACAATATGCACTGCGTATCCTGACAGAAAAATCAGAAGATGGGTTTGTACCATCAAAAATAGCGCAAGAATATCAGAACCAGTTTCATGAAGTTATGATCGATGAGTATCAGGACAGCAATCTGATTCAGGAAGCAATCCTTAACAGTGTATCAACCTGCAGAAGCGGCAGGTATAATATCTTTATGGTAGGAGATGTAAAGCAGAGTATTTACAGATTCCGTCTGTCGAGACCGGAATTATTTCTGGAAAAGTTTTATACATATAATATAGAAGAAAGTCAGACTCAGAGAATTGATCTGCACAGAAACTTCCGAAGCCGGAAGGAAGTGCTGGAGAGTGCCAACGCGATATTCCGGCAGATCATGACGGAGAAACTGGGCGGGATCGTCTATGATGAGCAGGCGGCATTGTATCCGGGGGCAGAATATCCGGAGACAGAGAATCTTAAGACAGAGATTCTGTTAATGGACAGTGACCTGGATGAATATCAGAAAACGGATGGGGATACATCAAAAGGAATTGTCTCAGAAAGGGAACTGGAGGCCCGTATGATTGCCATGCGTATCCGCGAACTATTGCGTTCGCAGAAAGTCGTGGATAAGGAGACCGGCGAACTCAGAAATGTGCGTTATTCGGATATTGTGATCCTGACAAGAAGTGTCAAAGGATTTGCCGATGTATTTACAGAAGTGTTGAACCGTGAAGGTATCCCTGCTTATGCGGGAACCAGTGAAGGGTATTTTCAGACACAGGAGGTAGGTGTACTTCTGGATTATCTGAGGGTTCTGGATAATCGGAGACAGGATATTCCGCTGGCAGCAGTGCTGCGTTCCGCATTTGCAGAAATGTCGGATGAAGAGATGGCAGAGATAAGGTGTATGTATCCGGATAAGCCGTTCTTTGAGAGTGTGGCAGAGTACAGAGTACATGGGCGTGAACAAAAGATCCGGGAAAAGCTGGAAAAGTGCCTGGGACAGATGGACGAATTACGCCTGATCGTACCATATACACCGATGCATGAACTTTTATGGAAGATACTGGACAGAACGGGATATGGGGATTATGTGGCAGCAATGCCTGGTGGAGCACAGCGCAGAGCGAATCTGGATATGCTGATTGAAAAAGCCAGAGCATATGAAGCAACCAGTTATAAAGGATTGTTTCATTTTGTGAGATACATCGAACAACTACAAAAGTATGACGTGGATTATGGTGAGGCGAGCATAGAAGATGAATATGCGGATACAGTGAGGGTAATGACGATTCACAAAAGCAAAGGATTGGAATTTCCTGTCGTGATCACAGCCGGAATGGGAAAGCGTTTCAATATGCAGGATGCAAGAAGTGCGGTGGCACTCCATGCCGGTATGGGAGTCGGGCTGGATGCAGTGGATCTGGAATATCGTACGAAGATTCCAAGTATCATCAAAAAAGTGATACAAAAGGAGGAAGCATTAGAGAGTCTCGGGGAAGAATTGCGTGTATTATATGTAGCCCTGACGCGTGCGAAAGAGAAACTGATCATTACAGGAACGCTTTCAAAACCAGAGGATAAGATTGCCGGATATCAGATGTTTGGGAAAGATACAGAAGGGACATTATCATTTTCTCAGCTTAGTCATGCCTCCACATACTGGGACTGGATATTGCCAGCAGTGTTAAAGTGCAGGGAGGATCTGTTCAGAATACAGATCCTGCATATAGAGGATGTGGTAAAAGAAAGCATAGAGGAAGAAGAAAAGAGCGGTCTTTCAAGAACTGTTCTTGAAAACTGGAACGTAGAAGAAATCTATGAGCCTGGCTTGCATGAGATGATGCAGGAACAGTTTGCATTTTCCTATCCCTATGAAAAGAGCAGTGAAAGGAAGCTGAAATTCACTGTCACGGAACTGAAAAAAAGAGCCTATGAGATTGCATCAGACGAAAGGGAGGAAGAGCAGGGAGAATGTTTCTATGAAGAACCGGAAGTGGTGCCGCTTTTGCCCCGGTTTATGCGGCAGGAAGAAGGTCTGACAGGGGCACCGAGAGGTACGGCATACCACCGGGTGATGGAGCTGTTAGATTTTGCAGGGATGCAGAAATACGGGAATAAGCAGTGGCTCGGCGGTTGGCTGGAAGAACAGGTGCGGCATGGAAGGATGGAAGAAGAAGCAGCAGGATGTATCCGGCAGGCAGATATCCTGGAATTTCTGCAATGTAATTCGGGAAAGCGGATGCAGGAAGCAGCCCGAAAGCAGAAACTTTACAGAGAACAGCCATTTGTACTCGGTGTGGATGCAAAAGAGCTGTATCCTGAGGAAGAAGACGGGGAACTGATTCTGATACAGGGAATCATAGATGCTTATTTTGAAGAACCGGATGGATTGGTTGTGCTGGATTATAAGACGGATAAGGTGAATAACGGAAAAGAACTGGCAGAGAAATATCAGGAGCAGTTACGTTACTATGCGAAGGCACTGGAACAGATGTCTGGGAAAAAAGTAAAAGAAAAGATCATCTATTCATTTACTTTAAAAAAAGAGATTTATATAGAATAGTATATTGGGGAATATATCAGAAACAGGGAAGTACATCCGAAGTCACGGGTGTACTTTTTTTGCAATATCTTACAATTTTGTAACATACATAATATATGTTGACACGCTATATTATACATCGTATAATATGTGTAACAAAATAATATTAAATCATAATGCGAAAAGGAGTGAGGGCATGGTTTTTAATACAGGTGCAGCTCTTCTGGATGCAATTGTGCTGGCGGTAGTATCACGGGAAGATGAGGGAACGTATGGATACAAGATTACGCAGGATGTAAGAAAAGCGATCGATGTGTCAGAATCTACATTGTATCCGGTACTTCGAAGGCTGCAGAAAGGGGAATATCTGGAAGTCTATGACAGGCAGTTTGATGGAAGAAACAGACGTTATTATAAAGTTACAGAAACCGGAAGAACCCAGCTTATCATGTACCGGAAAGAGTGGAAAGAATATTCCGGAAAGATTAATGAATTATTTGAGGGAGGGATATTAGAATGAATCGAATAGAGTTTATGGAAGAACTATCCGGACTTTTGCAGGATATTCCGGAAGAGGACAGAATGGATGCATTAAATTATTACAACGATTACTTTGATGATGCAGGAGCAGAGAATGAAAAGAATGTGATAGATGAACTGGAAAGTCCTGAAAAAGTGGCTGCAAAGATCAAGGCAGACAGAGAGGATCCGGAAGATGGAAAAGCCGGAATGCCGATGGAGCAGGACAATAAACCATGGACGAATAAATGGTTAAAAATGATTCTGATTGTGGCAATCATTCTGGTTGGATGCCCGGTTATCGTTCCTGTAGCAATCGGCCTGCTGGCAGCAATTGCAGGAATCCTCATTGCAGCATTTGCATTCTTTATCGCAATTGTAATAGGTTTTGCGGCAATTGTGATCGTGGCAATCGTTCTGACAGCAGCAGGTATTGGAAGTATGTTTGTGAATATAGGAGCCGGTCTTGCACTATTCGGAGCCGGTATGATACTGATTGCTGTTGGTGCGATCGGAACCGTGGCAGGGATAAGACTCTGTATCATTGTATTTCCAGGGATGATCAGAGGAATTGTATGGATTCTCAGAAAACCATTTCACAGGAAGGCGATGGCGTAAGATATGAAAAAAAGATGGAAAATATTTTGGATCGTATGTGGTATATGTTTCCTGGTTGGGATCATATGCTGTGGTGCAGCGTGGGGAATTGGAACAACACTGGATGATATTATGCATGGATTCCCGGAAGAAATGAAATGGGGATCAAAAGTTACAAAATATATCGTCACAGATAAGTGGGACCAGGATGATGATGACTGGGACAATGATGACTGGGATGATGATGACTGGGATGATGATGACCGGTATGATGATGACCGGTATGATGAGCAGGATGACTGGGATGATGATGACGAAAGACGTGATAATATGAATGGTATAGCAAATATACTTGAAAACAACGGAAAGGCTTCATATAAAGAGATCAATTCGATTAAGAGTAATGTTTATACAGGAAGTATCCATTTGAAAAAGGGGACGGATACGGATGTAATTACGGTAGAAAGCATAGATATTAATGAAAAACTGGGCTTTCGTGCATTTGAAAAAGATGGAATCTTATATTTGACTTCAAATAAAAAGATTAAAAAAAGTAATAACATTGGAAAAGGCACAATTACCGTGACGATCCCGGAAAACATGGCATTTAACGAAATAGAACTGAATATGAAAGCCGGAAAATTAAAAGCGGATCAGATCAGAACGAAAAATCTGGAGGTAAATGCCGGAGCAGGAGAAGTGAATATCCTTGAGTTTCAGGCAGAGGAGGCAGAATTTGTATGTGGTGCCGGATCCGTCACAGCATCAGGAGATGCCGGAAAGAAATTAGAAGCAGACTGTGGTGTGGGAGAACTTTTGCTGAATTTAAAAGGTGTAAAAGAAGATTATAATTACGATCTGGAATGTGGTATCGGAGAAATCAGATGTGCAGATGAGAGCTATTCTGGATTTGGAAAAGACTATATGATAGACAATCATGCGGCAAAAAATATGGAAATCGAATGTGGCATTGGACAGATTACTGTGAAATATATGAATCAGATGTAAAAAAGAAAGAGATACAGGAGGTAACAAAATGGATGGAAAAAGATTATACCGGTCAAAAAAAGACAGAATGATATGCGGTGTGTGTGGCGGAATTGCAAATTATTTTAATATTGATCCGACACTGGTAAGACTGGCATTTGTGTTGATTGCAATGGGAGCAGGTTCGGGGATTCTTGCATATATAATAGCGGCGATCATTATACCGGATGAAGATTAAAGCAGCAGAAATGTATAGGTAAAGGAAATCAGGGCATAATGAAAGAAAAACGAAAGGAATCAATCATTATGCCGGCAAAAAAGAAACATCCCGTCCGTTTGGAAGAACTTACTCCGGATGAAAAAGTAAAATATGAAATTGCTGAAGAACTTGGTCTGCTAGACAGAGTGATGCAGGACGGATGGAAATCACTTACATCAAAAGAAACAGGAAAAATCGGCGGTCTGATTACGAAAAAGAAGCGTCAGACTGGAAACAATAAAAAAAATGACAAAAATATTACGAATATTAATTAGTATGAATATTATGTAATAAAGGTTGAAAAGGAAATATCCATTTGCTATAATCGAACAACTGGTAAAAGAGTTAGCAGGTGAGGATATGAACGAGAAGATTAATGTTTTAGGTGTAAATATAGACAGTTTTACAGCGAAAGAAGCCATGAAGGAAACAATTGCATTTCTGGAATCTGAACCTGTGAGTGTGATAGATGTTGTATCGGTAGATGCGCTGATGCAGATGAACGATCTCCCGGAACTGAAAGAAAAGATGAATGAATTTGATATGATATTGCCGGGGGAAAAGCTGATCCTTGAAGCAGCGGAAGAACCGGAACTGCCGGAAGAGATTAATATGGAATTGTATCTGAAGATGTTTATGCGCTATCTGCATAAGAACCATAAAAGGCTCTATCTGCTGGTAGAGTCAGAAGAAGAAGGGCAGGAGGCATTCCGGTATCTGCAGAAGGCATATAGTGGGATTCAGTTAGTTGGGTTGGCGAAGGTATCTGCAGAAGGCAGAGCGGATGATATGCTGGTGAATGCGATCAACGGAAGTGAAGTGGATTGTGTCCTTTCGGCATTATCGGTTCCATTACAGGAAGATTTTATTGCAAAAAACAGAAATCTTCTGGATGCAAGAGTTTGGATCGGAGTTGGAAAGAAGATATTCTCGCCACGTAAGCCGGGATTCGGTCAGGGGAAAATTGCAAAGTATCTCTTGAATCACATTTTCAGACGTGAAATGGAAAAAAATAAGCTGAAAATGAAATCCTAAGAAAAATATAAGAAAGTTATTTCGTCACTATGTCTATGCAATAAATATGTACAAAATGTAAAAAAACTGAGGAAATCACCAAAAAAGTGTGATTTCCTCTTTATTTTTTTGGTTATATATATTAAGATAAGATTTGACGATATGTATTTTGTAGATTATTGTAGTGAATTTGTTGTGTAAAATGCATATTGAAAAGAGTGGAGGAGATGGAATATGATATCTAATCAAATACTTCAAAACACAATTGAAGGATTGAAAGGGATTACACGAATTGACTTTTGCGTGATGGACACAGACGGTAAATCTCTTGCAAGCACATTCTCAGAACAGGAGAACTACGTAGAGGAGGTACTTTCCTTTGTTGAATCCCCGGCAGACAGTCAGGTCGTGCAGGGATATCAGTTTTTTAAGATTTTTGATGAACATCAGCTGGAATACATACTTCTTGCCAATGGGGGAAGTGATGATGTTTACATGGTAGGCAAGATCGCGGCCTTTCAGATTCAGAATCTTCTTATCGCATATAAAGAAAGATTTGATAAGGACAATTTTGTTAAAAACCTGTTGCTGGATAATCTGCTGCTGGTAGATATTTACAACCGTGCTAAGAAATTACATATTGACACAGAAGTAAGACGTGTTATCTTTATTATTGAAACAAAGCATGAAAAAGATACGAATGCGCTCGACAACGTGAGAACACTTCTTGGTAACCGTACCAGGGATTTTGTGACAGCTGTTGATGAGAAGAATATTATCGTGGTAAAGGAACTGGAACCGAATGATGGCCATGCGGAACTGGAGAAGATTGCGGAGAATATGTATACGCTCCTGAAAGAAGATGGAGAAGAAGATATTCTGATAGCATACGGAACAGTTGTCGGTGATATCAAAGAAGTTTCAAAATCATATAAAGAAGCCAAATTAGCTCTTGATGTCGGTAAGATATTCTTCAGTGAACGCAGCGTTATTGCATACAGTGCTTTGGGAATTGGACGTCTGATCTATCAGCTGCCGATTCCACTTTGTAAGATGTTCATACGTGAGATTTTTGAGGGAAAATCGCCGGATGATTTTGATGAGGAGACATTGATAACGATCAATAAATTCTTTGAGAATAATCTGAACGTATCAGAAACATCCAGACAATTATATATACACCGTAATACACTGGTATACAGACTGGATAAACTGCAGAAGAGTACCGGTCTGGATCTGCGTGTGTTTGAAGACGCCATTACATTTAAAATCGCACTTATGGTAGTGAAGTATATGAAGTATATGGAGTCGCTGGAGTATTAATAATCAGGAGGAACTTATGATTGAACTAAGAGAAGTAACGAAAGAGTACTCAAAAGGGGTTGCAGCCCTGAATGGAATCAATCTGAAGATTGAACAGGGTGAATTTGTGTTTATCGTGGGAGACAGCGGATCTGGTAAGTCTACGTTGATTAAACTTATCATGAAAGAGCTGGAGCCTACATCTGGAACAATTATCGTAAATGGTAATAACTTAAGCCGTATGAAACATCGGAGAGTGCCGATGTACAGAAGAAATATCGGTGTTGTATTCCAGGATTTCCGTCTGTTAAAGGATCGCAATATCTATGAAAATATTGCGTTTGCACAGAGAGTAACAGAGACATCTACAAGAATTATCAAGAAAAAAGTACCGGCGGCATTGTCACTGGTAGGGCTTGCCCAAAAATACAAGGCATTTCCAAAGGAATTATCCGGTGGTGAGCAACAGAGAGTTGCAATCGCAAGAGCAATCGTGAATGAACCTGCAATTCTGCTTGCAGATGAGCCTACCGGTAACCTGGATCCGACAAATTCATGGGAGATTATGAAGCTGTTGGAAGAGGCAAACGACAGAGGAACTACAGTTCTGGTCGTTACGCATAACCAGGAAATCGTGAACGAAATGCAGAAGCGGGTTGTTACAATGAAAAAAGGTGTCATTGTAAGCGACGAGAAAAAAGGTGGGTACAAGCATGAGAATTAGTACAATAGGATATTCGATGAAACAAGGAGTTAAGAACATCCGCAGAAATAAGATGTTTTCCATTGCTTCGATTGCAACGATGGCGGCATGCATCTTCCTGTTTGGACTGTTCTATTCCATTGTAGTGAACTTTAATTATATCGTGGAAAAAGCAGAAGAAGGTGTGGCGATCACCGTATTTTTCAACGAAGATACAACACAGGAACAGAAAGACTCGATTGGTGCCCAGCTTAAGAAAGAGGACGGCGTACTGAAAGTGAATTATGTAAGTGCAGACGCGGCATGGAACAAGTTCAAAGATCAGTATTTTGGAGAGTCCAGTGATCTGGCGGAAGGATTTAAGAGTGATAACCCGCTTGCAAATTCTGACAACTATGAAGTATATCTTTCGGACGTATCAAAGCAGAAGAGTGTTGTATCTTTTGCAAAATCACTGGAGGGAGTACGTAAAGTTAATAAATCAGATGTGGTAGCAAAGACGCTGACAAGTGTGAATAAGCTGGTGGGATATGTGTCTGTAGCAATTATTGCAATTCTGCTTGCAGTATCTGTATTCCTGATCAGTAATACAGTTACTATGGGTATTACAGTAAGACGTGAAGAGATTGCGATCATGAAGTATATCGGTGCAAAAGACGGATTCGTCCGTGCTCCGTTTGTAATCGAAGGTCTGATCATCGGAGCTGTAGGAGCGGTCATTCCGCTGGTACTTTTGTACTTTATGTATGATAAAGCAATTACATATATTATGACAAAATTCAGCCTGCTGAATAACATTGTAGACTTCCTTCCAGTAGCAAATGTTTACAGAACATTGCTTCCAATCGGAATCGCATTAGGTGTGGGAATTGGTTTTGTTGGAAGTTTCTTTACAATCCGCAAGCATTTGAAAGTATAATGCTTCTGATCCGGAAAGGAACGACATATGATAAATAGAAAGAAGAGGATAAGTCTTCTGCTGACAATGGCACTTACATGTGGAATGTTCATGCCGGCGTATGCAACTGAGATAGATGATACAAAGAAAAAAGCAGAAGAGCTGGAGAATAAGAAAAAAACTGCCGAGAGTGAGAAGACATCTCTTGCCAATCAACTGAGTAATCTGGTAAATGAGATGGAAAAGACAAAGAAAAAAATCTCGGATAAGGAAAGTGAAATCTCGAATAAAGAAGACGAGCTGATTCTTGCAAAAGCAAAAGAAAATGACCAGTATGAAAGCATGAAAAAGAGAATCCGTTTTATGTATGAGAACGGAAATACCGGATTTATTGAAATCTTATGCTCTTCTAAATCAATCGGAGAATTTCTGAATAATGCAGAATATATCAGTACGATATCTGGTTATGACAGAAATATGCTGGTGGAGTTTCAGAAGGTTGTAACAGATGTGGAGAATCAGGAAGCAGAGCTTCAGAAAGAATACAAACAACTGCAGACAATGCAGGATGATCTGATCGCAAAACAGGATAATGTCAATCAGCTGCTGACGAGCAAACAAAGCGAGATACAGAAGCTGGACAGTGAACTTGGCGATACAAAGAATAAGCTGGCTCAGTTAGAAGCAGCGGCAGCGGCAGCTGAGAAAAAACAAAAAGAGGCAGCCGAAGCAGCGGCAGCAGCGAAAAAAGTGCAGGCAGCAGCGGCATCTAAGAATACAGGTTCATCTTCAAGTTCTGCCGGTTCGCCGGTTGTATCAGGGAATGGAACATTTACCCATCCTTGTCCGGCCGGGTATATCTCAAGTACATTTGGCTATAGAACACAGCCGATTGCAGGAGCAAGTACGAATCATAAAGGAATTGATTTTGCCGCTGCAACAGGAACACCAATCTATGCAGCGACAGCGGGAACTGTAATTTCAGCAGGATATGCAGGGAATGCAGGAAATCTGCTGGTAATCAATCATGGTAACGGTCTGCTGACATATTATATGCATTGCAGTAAGATTTATGTAAGTGCAGGGCAGAAAGTCAGCAAAGGACAGAATGTTGCGGCAGTGGGAACAACCGGTAATTCAACCGGACCGCATCTTCATTTTCAGGTAATGTTGAATGGAACACCGGTCAATCCGGCAAACTATCTGTAATAAAAGACAGATCATAGTAAGAGGCAGATAAATGAAAAACAGAAAAAGTTTTTTGAAAGGGGCGCTTTGTGGCGCCCTTGCTATGTTATTGGCAGCGGGACTTGTGTCCTGCGGATTAAAAGTAAATAGTGGAAGCAGTGATATCACATCAAAAACAGAGGATAAGATATCGGAATTACAGAACCTGGTCAAGAAGCATTATATGGGGGACGTAAAAGAGAAGAATCTGGAAGATGGAATCTATAAAGGCTATATCAATGGTCTGAATGATCCATACTCGGTATATTACAACAAGAAAGAGACAAAAGAATTATATGAATCGACCGGTGGGGAATATTCCGGAATCGGTGCTGTGATGTCTCAGAACACGGAGACAGGAGTGATTACTCTGGTTCAGATATATAAGGATTCTCCGGCTGAAAAAGCTGGACTTAAGGACAATGATATCCTATATAAGGTAGAAGGAAAAGAAGTAACAGGAAAAGACCTTTCGAAAGTTGTAAGTAAAATAAAAGGCGAAAAAGGAACAATAGTAGAACTTACCGTATTAAGAGGAGAAAATGCGAAGAAGGTAACTGTGACTGCTACAAGAGACACTGTGCAGGCACAGACGATAGAGTATAAGCTGATGGATGACAAGATCGGTTATATCAGAGTGTCTGAATTCGATACGGTAACCTATGATCAGTACGAAGAAGCACTGGATGATCTTGAGAAGCAGGGAATGACAGGATTAGTGGTGGATCTGCGTAATAATCCGGGAGGTTCACTCAGTACGGTATGTGATATGCTGGATCTGATGCTGCCAAAGGGACTGATCGTCTATACAGAAGACAAAGATGGCAAAAAGACAGAGATGAAATCTGATGAAGAGCATCAGTTTACCAAGCCGCTGGCAGTTCTGGTAAATGGTAACAGTGCCAGCGCATCAGAAATCTACTCCGGTGCAATCCAGGATTATGGAATCGGTAAGATTGTAGGAACCCAGACATATGGAAAGGGTGTTGTACAGCAGATTTTTGATCTGGATGACGGAACAGCTGTAAAACTTACGATTGCAGAGTATTTTACTCCAAAGGGAAGAAGCATTAATGGAAAAGGAATTACACCGGATGTAAAAATCAAGTACCAGAGCGATGAAGAAAATCCGGATGCAGATAACCAGCTTGAAAAAGCAGTAGAGACAGTAAAGGCACAGATGAAGTAATGGTGTGCCGGCAATGACATGGCAGAAGAAGAGTTTGGAAGGGAATGCAGTTAGGCATTCCCTTTTAGTATGCCTTATGGTAAAATATAAATAATGTAAAATTAAGATGATACATGTAAAATAGGAGGAAAAGACATTGATTAATCAGTTAGTAGCCAACATAAAGAAGACAGGAGCACCGATCGTAGTAGGTTTGGATCCAATGTTAAACTACATTCCAGAACAGGTTCAGCAGAAAGCGTTTGCAGAGTATGGTGAGACACTGGAAGGTGCCGCTGAAGCAATCTGGCAGTTCAATAAAGAAATCGTAGATAAGACGTATGATCTGATCCCTGCAGTAAAACCACAGATCGCGATGTATGAACAATTCGGTCTTCCGGGACTTGCGGCATTTAAGAAGACGGTAGATTACTGTAAGGAAAAAGGACTGGTTGTCATCGGAGATATAAAAAGAGGAGATATTGGTTCTACATCTGCAGCTTATGCGGTTGGTCATATTGGAAAAGTGAAAGTAGGAAGCAAGACATATGCACCATTTGACGAAGACTTTGTAACAGTCAATCCATACCTTGGTTCAGACGGAGTCAATCCATTCCTGGATGTATGCAAAGAAGAAAAGAAGGGAATCTTTGTCCTTGTTAAGACTTCCAATCCATCTAGCGGAGAATTCCAGGATCAGAAGATCGATGGGCGTCCGCTGTATGAACTGGTCGGAGAGAAAGTGGCTGCATGGGGATCAGAAGTCATGGGTGATGAGTACAGTTATGTAGGAGCAGTAGTTGGAGCAACTTATCCGGAGATGGGAAAAGTACTTAGAAAAGTAATGCCGAAGGCATATATCCTGGTTCCTGGTTACGGTGCACAGGGGGGAAAAGGAAAAGATCTGGTACACTTCTTTAATGAGGATGGACTTGGAGCAATCGTGAACTCTTCAAGAGGAATCATTGCGGCATACAAGCAGGAGCAGTATGCAAAGTTTGGAGCTGAGAACTTTGGTGATGCATCCAGAGCAGCAGTTGAAACTATGGTAGCAGACATCAAAGGAGCACTTGAGAACAGATAAGGTCTGATCTGACAAAAAAGACAGATAAAAAACGTATGACAGAGTAATCTTAACAGGAGATAAAGGAAGATGGAGAAAAAGAAAGAACAGGCGAAAGTTCTGTCACAGGAGATGCTGGCAGACGGGATCTACAGTCTGTGGATTGAGACAGAAGCAGCACGGACTGCCAGACCGGGACAGTTTGTATCTGTATACACGGCAGATGCAAGCAAATTACTTCCGCGTCCGATCAGTATCTGTGAAATTGATAAAGAGGGAAAAAAATTAAGACTGGTATACCGTGTAACTGGAGAAAAGACCGGAACAAAACAGTTCTCGGAATTAAAGGCAGGAGATAGTGTGCCGGTGATCGGACCTCTGGGAAATGGATTTCCATATGAGAAAGCAGAAGGAAAGAAAGTATTCCTGATGGGTGGAGGAATCGGTGTTCCGCCAATCCTGGAACTTGCCAAACAGATGCAGTGCGAAGAAAAGCAGATTGTTGTCGGTTACAGAGATGCACATACATTCCTGAAAGACGAATTTGAACAGAACGGGACCTTATATATTTCCACAGAAGACGGAAGTGTAGGAACAAAAGGGAATGTCATGGATGCTATCCGTGAGCAGAATCTGGATGCAGATATGATATTTGCATGCGGACCGACACCAATGCTGCGGGCGATCAAGACTTATGCAGAAGAGAAGGGGATCGAATGCTATATTTCTCTGGAAGAGAGAATGGCATGCGGAATCGGAGCCTGTCTGGCATGTGTCTGCAAGACAAAGGAAAAAGATGCACACAGCAACGTGAATAACAAGAGAATCTGTAAAGACGGACCAGTATTCTTATCTACGGAGGTGGATTTATAATGGATATGAAAGTAAATATTGCCGGCGTAGAGTGGAAGAATCCGGTTACAGTGGCTTCCGGTACATTTGGTTCGGGAGAAGAATTCGGTGAGTTTGTCGATCTGAACCGTCTCGGAGCGGTGACGACCAAGGGAGTCGCAAATGTCCCGTGGCCGGGTAATCCGACACCGCGTGTAGCAGAGGTATACGGCGGGATGATGAATGCGATCGGACTTCAGAATCCGGGAATCGATCTGTTCTGCAAAAGAGATATTCCGTTTCTGAAGAAATATGATACAAAGATCATTGTGAATGTCTGCGGGCATGCGCCGGAGGAATATCTTGCGGTTGTTGAGCGGCTGGCGGATGAGCCGATCGATATGATGGAGATCAATATCTCGTGCCCGAATGTCAATGCGGGATTTCTTGCATTTGGACAGGACGCAAAGCATGTAGAAGAACTGACGGCTCAGATCAAAAAGATCGCAAAACAGCCGATCATCATGAAACTGACACCAAATGTTACGGATATTACAGAGATCGCAAAGGCAGCAGAAGCCGGCGGAGCAGATGCCCTGTCGCTGATCAATACATTGACGGGGATGAAGATCGATATCAACCGCAGAACATTTGCGGTAGCTAATAAGACCGGCGGCGTATCGGGACCGGTTGTACATCCAATCGCAGTCCGTATGGTATACCAGACGGCGCAGGCGGTCAATATTCCGATTATCGGAATGGGAGGAATTGCTACACCGGAAGATGCAATCGAGATGATCCTTGCAGGAGCATCTGCAGTATCTGTGGGAACCGCGAATTTCTATAATCCAAATGCAACAATAGAGATCATTGACGGAATCGAAGCATATATGAAGAAAAATGGATTTGAATCCGTGAAAGATATGGTTGGTATTGTAAAATAATGATAAAGAGACACTGCTATCGGCAATGTCTCTTTTTTCTTGGAAATATGTAAGGAAAATATAAGAAAAACCGTGAACGGTAAAAATACAGGTGTCTGTATGGCAAATGCTATAATAAAAACATGACTGACAGTCAGTTTTTTGAGTAGATTTTCAGAAATGTTTTTGTTATACTGATATGTATATGACGATACCAAAGGAGGATGTGTGGATGAAGAAATCATTTCAGATTTTCAAAAGAGATCTCGGCCGGTTATTCCGTAACCGTGCGGCGGTACTGATCCTAGTTGGAATCAGTGTACTGCCGTCTCTTTATGCATGGTTTAATATCGCTGCCAATATGGACCCGTACGGAAATACCAAAGGAATCCAGGTAGCGATTGCCAATGAAGATAAAGGTGCCGACAGTGAGCAGATGTCACTGGACGCAGGACAAAATATTGTAGATAATCTGAAGAAAAATGACCAGCTTGGCTGGAAGTTTGTAGATGCAAAAGAAGCAAAAAATGGAGTAAAATCCGGAAAATATTACGCTGCGATCGTGATACCGGATAATTTCAGCGAATCGCTTCTGAGCATTTTATCGGGAGATATCAAACAGCCGGAGCTGGATTATTATATTAATGAAAAGAAAAATGCGATCGCCCCGAAGATCACAGATACAGGTGCAGGCACGATCCAGCAGGAGATTAATGACACCTTTTCTTCGGTGGCAGCAGAATCCATTTCAAAGCTGCTGAGTGAAAAAGCCGGAGATATCGCAGGAAGAGTGACGGAGGGAAATTCGAGTCTGATCCGGGCGGTTGCCGAGACAAGGAAGAATCTGGAAGAATATAACAAAGTGCTGGAAAATTTTCAGAAAACGGTGGATAAGTCAGATGAAGTAATCCAGAATGCGGTGAAAACACTGGATCAGGTCAATGCATCGGCAAAATCAGGAGTGCAGACACTTTCAGATAGCGGAACGGTACTTTCAGACACAAGAACAGCAGTAGGAATATTTTCGACACAGTTCTCGGATAGTATGTCGAACGGCGAGACGCTTCTGAATAATACCTATGTGTCTGCATCGGCAAAACTGGGCATATTCGAGACGAAGGCAGGACAGGCTCTGACAGCAGTAGACGGAAGCCTGACAACAGCATCCACTCTCCTTACCAGGAATCAGGAATTGCTGAGTCAGTTAAAAGCGCTGAATGAACAGATTCAGGGAAATACAGAATTATCACAGCAGTTTTCGGCATTGATCGCACAAAAGATTTCCGAACTGGAGAGCCAGAATGCGTCCCTTCAGGGGCTAGTGGCTTCATTGAAGAATGGCAATAAAGGAATTCAGAATGCAGTGACAACAGCGCAGAGTACACGGACATCTATGGAAAAGCTTGCAAAAGACAGCAAGAAAAGTCTGCAGGATTACCGCAGTAATTTTGCACAGACATTAATGCCGCAATTGAACCAGTCACTGGACAGTCTGGCTTCATTAAGCGGAAGCCTGGCCTCAACACTGGATGGTGTAGAACCAACGGTTGAACAGATGAAGAGTATCCTGAATCAGCTCAACAGCAGCTTGAAAGACAGTGCCTCGGCACTGGGACAGACAAAAGAGGTGCTGAAGCGGGTAGATGAATCACTGGCTTCGGTTCAGGACGATCTGGGAGCATTGCAAAGTTCACAGATGTATCAGAAACTGACCTCTCTGGAGGGGATTGATGCGGATTCCATTGCTGGTTTTATGTCTTCGCCGGTAAGTATTCAGTCGAAAGTATTGTATGATGTGGAAAATTATGGATCGGGTATGACACCGTTTTATACCAATCTGGCATTGTGGGTAGGCGGACTGATCCTGGTATCCATTCTGAAACAGGAAGTGGATAAAGACGGAAAGATTCACAGATTTACGGCATCACAGGCTTATTTTGGCAGATGGATGTTATTCATGGCGGTAGGCCTGGTACAGGGTTTGATCGTGTGTCTGGGCGATATTGTGCTTCTGAAAGTACAATGCGTTCATCCGGTCGCATTCGTATGTGTAGGCATCTTCTGTTCCTTTATCTATGTAAATCTGATCTATGCACTGGCACTTACGTTCAAGCATATCGGAAAAGCACTGGGAGTTGTACTGGTTATTTTACAGATCCCGGGATCGGCAGGAACATATCCGATCGAGATGACACCTGCATTTTTCCAGAAACTTCATCCGCTGCTTCCTTTCACATATGGAATCAGTGCAATGCGTGAATGCATTGCCGGTATGTATGGAGCGAATATCTGGAAATACCTGGGGATACTGGCAATCTTCTTCCCGATATCGCTTTTCATCGGTCTGGTACTTCGTCCGCTGCTTATGAATCTGAATCATCTGTTCGATAAGCGGCTGTCAGAGACAGAGCTGATGCTGGGAGAGACGGAAACAGCAGAGCGGAAACGATCGGAACTGACCATGATGATGAAGACGTTAATGGAAGATGATGAGTGGAAACAGGAATTCCTGGAAAGATCAGAAAAATTCGAGAAGCGTTATCCGAAGATGATCCGCTTTGGATTCCTTGGAATGATCATTATCCCGCTCATTTTCCTGATACTGATGTTCAGCCTGGAATCCAAACTGGTATTTCTGGTGTTATGGATCGTATCGCTGATCGCGCTTGCACTGTATCTGATCTGTGTAGAATATATACACGATAAGATGTTAAAACAGCTTGCTGCCACAGGAATGACAACAGAAGATCTGGTACGGGGAATAAAGGAGGAAAAAGGCGTATGAAAAATATATGGGAGATTTTCCGGAGGGATATAAAACGGATTAAAAATAATGTGATCGCCATGATCGTCATTATGGGGATCACCGTTGTTCCCTGCCTTTATGCCTGGTTTAATATTGCAGCAAGCTGGGATCCATATAAAAATACAGGAAACTTAAAAGTTGCGGTGGCAAGCGTGGATAAGGGGTATGAAGGCAGCCTGATTCCGCTCGAACTGAATATGGGAGATCAGGTACTGACATCGCTTCGCAGTAATTCGCAGCTTGACTGGGTATTTACCAGCAAGAAAAAAGCAGTATCCGGAGTAAAATCCGGAAAATACTATGCGGCGATCGTGATACCGGAAAACTTCAGTACAGATATGATGAGTCTGTTCTCTGAAAATATCAGTAAACCAAGTATCACATACTATTCGAATGCAAAAGAAAATGCGATCGCACCGAAGGTTACAGATAAAGGAGCAAGCGCGATCCAGAGACAGGTCAATGAAGTATTTATTGAAACGATCAGTGATACGGTTATTACTTCTTTCAAAGCAGTTACCAATGTGGCAGATCAGAATGGTGTAGAATCCATTGCAGGGAATCTGGCAAATAATCTGGACCAGATCGGTTCGGACCTGAATGTGGCATCTGCGACATTAAGTTCCTTTGCGGGAATGACGACATCTGCACAGCAGCTTCTGGATACGACAGGCACATTTCTGAAAGAGACACAGAACCGTTCGGATAAGACAACAGATGCCCTGAAGACGACAAAGAAATCATTCAGCGGAATTGAAGGAACGATCAGCGGTGCAACGGATGGTGTAAATGCGGCACTGAATTCCGGAAAGGAATTTTATTCACAGATGTCCGGGATCATTGATTCCGCATTTGCATCCAATTCACAGAGTGCGGCAGATGTAGCGGCGACATTGAACACTCTGGCATCCAGCGTGGAAAAGGTAACAGCCGCCTATCAGTCACTGCAGAATTCGGTAGATGGTATGGCAGATAAAGTGAGCGGACTTGGCAATACGAAACTGAATGCATTGCTCGGCAACATTTCAGGGAAGCTCGGTGAGACAGTCGCAATACAGACAGAGCTTAAGAATCAGTTACAGAGCACGGCATCCTCTCTGACAGATGCATCCGGCACAGCAATCCAGAATAAAGCAGAGCTGGATAAACTGGTAAAAGAAAGTGCGGACAGTCTTGCAAATGTGAAATCCGACTATGAAAAGAATGTAAAAAACAGTTTGGATAAGCTTTCCAAATCCATGGGAGATACCAGCAGCAGTCTGGGCAGTCTGATGGATCAGCTGGATGCAAGTGTGGACGGAGTCTATGATCTGTCATCTTCGGCTTCCGCAGATCTGACACAGATCAATAAGGCACTGGATCATTCCTGCAAGCTATTGGATAAAGCATCCGGAAAGATCAGTGAGACAACAGGAAAGATCAGTCAGATGCAGTCGGGCGGAGACTTTTCTCAATTGGAAGAACTGATCTCCGGGGATTCCAGTGTGATCGGAGAGTTCCTGGCAGCACCGGTAAGCCTGAAGACGAATCAGGTCTATAAGATTGAAAATTATGGTTCTTCGATGGCACCGTTCTATTCCACCTTGTCGATCTGGATCGGCGGAATCGTACTGGTTGCCATGTTAAAGACAGGTGTTTCGACAAAATGTACCGAAGGTCTGAAGAAAGTAAAACCACATCAGGAATACCTGGGCCGTTATCTCATCTTCCTGATCGTCGGTCTGCTGCAGAGCACTCTGATCTGTCTGGGAGATCTGTTATATCTGGGCATCCAGTGTAAGCATCCGTTCTTGTTTATGCTGGCAGGATGGTTCTCGAGCATCGTATATGTGAATATCATTTATACACTGACGGTGTCATTCGGAGATATAGGAAAAGCAGTCAGTGTTGTACTTCTGGTCATGCAGGTGGCAGGTTCCGGAGGAACATTCCCGATTGAAGTGGCACCGGCGTTCTTCAAAGCAGTATATCCGTTACTGCCATTTGTTCATAGTATGGCGGCATTCAGGGAGACGATTGGCGGAATGTACGGTATGACATACTGGACGGAACTTGGAAAGCTGGGAATCTTCCTGCTTTTGTCATTGATTCTAGGACTGCTTCTGCGCAAACCGGTAATCCGGATGAACGAGGCATTTGCAGAAAAGCTGGAAGAGACAAAGATTATGTAATGATTACGTGTATATACTGTTCTTTTTTTCTGACGTGAATTGAAAAACTGATTTTCTTATGATAGAATTAAATGGAATTATTATGCAATAAATAAGACGCACAGAGTCTGAAATATATGGAGGGAATCAAAATGGAAAGTTATAAACAGGAGTTTATTGAATTTATGGTAGAGAGCGATGTGCTCAAGTTTGGAGAATTTACATTAAAGAGCGGAAGAAAATCACCGTTCTTTATGAATGCCGGAGCTTATGTAACAGGATCACAGCTGAAAAAATTAGGTCAGTATTATGCGAAGGCAATCCATGATACCTATGGAGATGATTTCGACGTGTTGTTCGGACCTGCATACAAGGGAATCCCGCTTGGAGTGGTCACGGCAATTGCTTACAGTGATCTTTACGGAAAAGAAGTACGCTATTGTTCTGACCGTAAAGAAGAAAAAGATCATGGTGCCGATAAAGGAAGCTTTCTCGGAAGCAAGTTAAAAGACGGAGATCGTGTGATCATGATCGAAGATGTGACAACATCAGGAAAGTCTATGGAAGAGACCGTACCAAAAGTAAAAGGTGCCGCAGATGTAACAATCGTAGGTCTGATGGTATCCCTGAACCGTATGGAAGTAGGAAAAGGCGGCGAGAAATGTGCATTGGATGAGATCAAAGATCTGTATGGATTCGATACAGCTGCGATCGTAACAATGGAAGAAGTTGTAGAGTGCCTGTATAACAAAGAATGTGACGGGAAAGTTGTGATCGATGATACATTAAAAGAAGCAATCGATGCATATTATGAACAGTACGGAGCAAAATAGAAAACGGGGGATCAGGATATGAATGAAAAAGCATATAAAGCAATGGGGCTAGCCGGTGCAGCAGGGATTGCGGTAGGAATTGTAGTCACGGTAATAGGAATCGCCGCAGGTGTGATCTCCATTATAAGCGGTGCCCGTTTACTGAAAGAAAAGAAAGGAATCTTATTCTAATACCGAAGAGACACAGGAGGTTGTAGGACGTTGGATTCAGGAAAAAGAAAACGAATCCGGATACTGGGAAAGATATTATTTATATTATATGTAATATTTATTGTATATTTCCTGCTGTTCTCTGATTGGTATGGACGTACAGGTGAGATGAGGGAATACCATTATAATCTGGTACTGTTTAAAGAAATCAAAAGATTTTGGCAGTATCGTGAGCAGGTGGGATTCTTTGCAATGTTCACCAATTTATTTGGAAATGTGATTATATTTATTCCGTTTGGATTTTTCCTCCCGATGGGAAGCAGGCAGAGAAGTTTTATTGCAACGGCATATTACAGCTTTGTACTGAGCCTGTGCGTGGAAGTCTTCCAGCTTATTACAAAGGTGGGGAGCTTTGATGTAGATGACCTGTTACTGAATACCATCGGTGGAATTTGCGGATATATATTATTTGCAATATGTGCGGCAATAAGGAGAAGACATGCTGGGAAAAAAACTAAGAACAGAAGATGATAGAATTAAAGCGGTAGCGAAAGCCCGTAAAAAAAAGCGAAAAAAGATGATTAAAACGAAATATGGACAGAAAGCAGTCAGACACTCCAAAAGGGGTGTCTATTCCTGTACTTATGCAGTGGTGATTGCATTTCTAGTGATCGTGATGATTCTTTTTTCATTTTTAAATAAAGGAAATGTCAATATATTGATCGGATTTTTCGGACTGGGAACCTGTGCGATGGCAGTGATTGGAATCTGGCTTGGCATGAAAGGATTCAGAGAACGCGAAAAGATTTATACAACATGCAAGGTGGGAATCACGGTAAATGCGGTATTTCTCGCCGTTATGGTTGGATTATTCGTCAGGGGGCTTATGTAGAATGATAGAAGAAAGATATGAACTGGCACTTGACCGTATCCGTCTGATGCAGACAGAAGATACGGTGAAAGAGCCTTACAGAGATTATTTTAAGAAGATGGCAGAGTTCGTGCTTATGTTGGACGAACTGAGAGATGAACTTCTGGACGGAAGGTATCAGAAATTTACGCTGGAAGAATTAAGAACATGGAACAGACGGCTGTATCAGGATGTTTTGCCGGAGCAGTATGAAGAAAGTTATGCGAATCCGGATTATGCGTGTAAGATGTTTGGAAAAGAATCAGGACAGATTCTTGGGATGTTATATGCGGAACTTCGTGGGGCAGTCGTTTATGTTTTTGAGGGAAAGACGGAATACCTGGCAATTTTGTATGAATTATTGATTGAAATATATAACCAGTTCGAGGATACACCGGATGCAAAAACAGCCCGTGATATTTTTTACTGGTATGCAAGTGATTATTGTGATGTATTCCTTGCGGATCGTATCAGAGAACAGATCCTGCCGGAAGAATCCTTCGCAACAGATCTGATCATGAACAGTGATCTTAAAGATCTCAGATATCTGTATCAGTTTGGAGAGTATATCAGCGAAAACGAATGGAAGACAGCGGAGCATCTGAACCGTCTCCCGGAAGAGACTATCCAGAAGATGGCAGATGTCTATTCGGAAGGATACCGCATCGGATTCGTAAATACCGGAAAAGATCTTTCGAAGAAATCGGTAGTGAATATCCGTTATATTCTTGGATTTGAACGTGTAGTAAAGAAAGCGATAGAGAACTTTGAAAAAATGGGATTAAAACCGGTCATCTATCGTGCAGCGGTCAGTGTGTTGACAAAGAGACAACATTACAAGATCGGATACTGCGGAGCAGTGGCAAATAAGCAGTATGAATACGATCATAAAGATGATCAGGCAATCTTCATGGATAAGAAGTACCTGGAGCGCAAACTGGAAGTGATGCAGACAACATATGAACATTATAAGAAAGAGGCAGCCGGGTTTGCAGGACCGGCATGCATTGACATGTTTGGTGAAGAACCATTCGAACCGGTGGCAAAAGAGACTGTGGCAAAGCTTTCGGAGAGTCAGGAAGAGATGATCCTGCAGTATGACAGCCGTCAGAGCCAGATGGTGAACAGGTATATCAAAGGAGAAGAGCGCAGCTTTACGATCATTGCCTATCCGGTGCCGGAGATCGGAGAGAAGTATGAAGAGATTTTCGATGAGATTATCCGTATAAACACACTGAATGCAAAAGTATATGAAAAAGTACAGCAGACACTGATCGATGCATTGGATCAGGGAGAATACGTGCATATTCTCGGAACGAATGGGAATCGTACGGATCTGAATGTGCAGTTACATCCGTTGAATGACCCGGCAAAAGAAACAATCTTTGAGAACTGTGTGGCAGATGTGAATATTCCGGTCGGGGAAGTCTTTACTTCTCCTGTTCTGGAAGGAACGAACGGAGTCTTACATGTCAGCAAAGTGTATCTGAATGAACTGCAGTATCGTGATCTGGAGATCACATTCTCAAATGGCATGGTATCAGAGTATAACTGTGCGAACTTTGATCGCGATCTGGAAAATAAAGCGTATATTCACGATAATGTATTATACAAACATCCGACGCTGCCGCTTGGTGAATTTGCGATCGGAACGAATACAACTGCATATATAACTGCCAGGAAGTATGGAATCGAGGATAAGATGCCGATTCTGATCGCAGAGAAGATGGGACCGCATTTTGCGGTGGGAGATACATGTTACAGTTGGTGCGAGGATATCAAAGTCTATAATCCGAACGGAAAAGAGATTATTGCAAGAGACAATTCGGTATCGATCCGCAGAAAAGAAGATGTATCAAAAGCATATTTCCACTGCCATACAGATATTACCATTCCATATGAAGAACTTGGAAGTATTACGGTTGTTACAAAGGATAAAAAAGAGATTGTGTTACTGGAAAATGGAAAATTTGTACTTCCCGGTACAGAGATTTTAAATGAACCATTGAAAAATTCTAATAAATAGGGTATGATTTATTTGTCAAACTTATAAGAAAGGATGAAAATTATGCCAAAAGTAGGAATTATCATGGGCAGTGACTCAGATCTTAAAGTTATGAGTAAGGCTGCAGTAATGCTGGAAGAGTTAGGAATCGAGTATGAGATGACGATCATCTCAGCACATCGTGAACCAGATGAACTGATTGAATGGACCAGAGGAGCAGAAAGCCGCGGAATAAAAGTTATGATCGCCGGTGCAGGAATGGCAGCAGCCCTTCCGGGAATGTGTGCAGCATTATTTGCCCTTCCGGTTATTGGTGTACCTCTTTCAGGAAAGAATCTGGATGGAATGGATGCAGTGTTTTCAATCATGCAGATGCCGCCGGGAGTTCCGGTTGCAACCGTTGCGATCGATGGCGCAAAGAATGCAGCAATTCTTGCAGCAAAGATTCTTGCGGCTTCAGATGAAGAACTTCTGAAGAAACTGAAAGCTTATACAGAAGAACAGAAAGAGGCAGTCAAAGCCAAAGCAGCAAAGCTTGATTCTATCGGATATGAGGCATATCTGGCATCAAAATAATAGATATAAAAGTACAAAAATAAATAACAGGTACAAAAGGAGATCGGATTATGGATTACAAAAAAGCTGGTGTGGATATTGAAGCAGGTTACAAGTCAGTAGAACTTATGAAAGAGCATGTAAAGAAGACCTTGCGTCCGGAAGTTCTTGGAGGACTCGGAGGATTCTCGGGAGCATTTTCTCTTGCGAAGATCAAAGAAATGGAAGAACCGGTGCTGTTATCAGGAACAGACGGATGTGGAACAAAGGTCAAACTTGCCATGATCATGGATAAGCACGATACCATTGGAATCGATGCAGTAGCTATGTGTGTGAATGATATTGCATGTGCAGGCGGTGAGCCGTTATTCTTCTTAGACTATATTGCATGTGGAAAAAATTATCCGGAGAAGATCGCATCTATCGTAAAAGGTGTGGCAGAAGGATGCCTGCAGTCAGAAGCAGCCCTGATCGGCGGAGAGACAGCAGAACATCCAGGACTTATGCCGGAAGATGAATACGATCTTGCAGGATTTGCAGTTGGTGTATGTGATAAAAAAGATATGATTACAGGAGAAGACTTAAAAGCAGGAGATGTACTGATCGGTATGGCATCTTCAGGTGTGCACAGCAATGGATTCTCACTGGTACGTAAAGTATTCGAGATGACAAAAGAATCGTTGGATACATATTATGATGATCTGGGAACTACACTCGGAGAAGCACTGCTTGCTCCGACAAGAATCTATGTCAAAGCATTAAAGAGCATAAAGAACGCAGGAGTGAAAGTGAAAGCCTGCAGCCATATCACAGGAGGCGGATTCTATGAGAACATTCCAAGAATGTTAAAAGACGGAGTAAAAGCCGTTGTAGAAAAAGACAGTTATCCGGTTCCGCCAATTTTCACAAAGCTTGCAAAAGAGGGAAATGTAGACGAGCATGCAATGTACAATACTTATAATATGGGTATTGGTATGATCGTTGCGGTTGATCCTGCTGATGTAGATAAGACAATAGAAGCAATCAAAGCGACCGGAGATACTCCATATGTGATCGGTCATATCGAAGACGGTGAAAAAGGAGTGACATTATGTTAAATGTCGTAGTTCTGGTATCCGGTGGCGGAACAAATCTGCAGGCAATCATAGATGCAGTAGATTCCGGCGAGATTACAAACACAAAGATTGCCGGCGTCATCAGTAATAATAAGAATGCATATGCACTGGAGCGTGCTGAAAAACATGGGATTCCGAATCAGTGTATATCTCCAAAAGATTATGAAAGCCGTGAGATTTTCAATCAGGAATTTATGAAGGCTGTGGATGTCATGCAGCCGGATTTGATCGTTCTGGCCGGATTTCTGGTAGTGATTCCGGCAGAGATGATCGCAAAATACAGAAACCGTATGATCAATATTCATCCGTCCCTGATCCCGGCATTTTGTGGAACAGGATTTTATGGATTGAAGGTGCATGAAAAAGCACTGGAACGCGGAGTGAAGGTGGTTGGTGCAACGGTACATTTTGTAGATGAAGGAACCGATACCGGTCCGATCATTTTGCAGAAAGCAGTTGAAGTGGAACAGGGAGATACCCCGGAAGTTCTGCAGAGACGTGTAATGGAGCAGGCAGAATGGAGAATTCTGCCAAGAGCCATTGATCTGATCGCAAACGGTAAAGTTAAAGTAGAAGGACATCGTGTGACGATCGAGTCATAGAGGATAAAGGAGCAGTGTAAGATGAAAGTATTAATCGTTGGAAGTGGCGGAAGAGAACATGCAATCGCATACAGCGTTGCAAAAAGCGATAAAGTAGACAAGATTTACTGTACTCCGGGAAATGCGGGAATTGCAGAATTTGCAGAGTGTGAACCGATCGGAGCCATGGAATTTGACAAGATCGTAGCATTTGCAAAAGAAAAAGAGATTGATCTGGTTATTGTGGGAATGGATGATCCACTGGTTGGCGGTCTGGTGGATGAACTGGAAGCCGCAGGTATCCGTACTTTCGGACCTAAAAAGAATGCAGCGATCCTTGAGGGATCAAAAGCATTTTCCAAGGATCTTATGAAGAAATATAACATTCCGACTGCAGCTTATGAGAATTTTACAGATCCGGATAAGGCAGTTGAATATCTGAAGACGGAGGCCAGATTCCCAATTGTATTAAAAGCAGACGGACTGGCACTTGGAAAAGGCGTGCTGATCTGTAAGAATCTGGAAGAGGCTGAAGAAGGCGTGAAGACGATCATGCTGGATAAGAAATTCGGTACAGCCGGTAATGAGATGGTTATAGAAGAATTCATGACAGGAAGAGAAGTCTCAGTACTGTCATTTGTAGATGGAAATACAATCAAAACGATGACCTCGGCACAGGATCATAAGCGTGCAGGTGATGGAGATACAGGTCTGAATACAGGAGGAATGGGAACATTTTCACCAAGTCCGTTCTATACAGAAGAAGTAGATGACTTCTGTAAGAAATATGTATATCAGGCAACCGTTGATGCTATGAAGGCAGAAGGAAGACCGTTCAAAGGTGTAATCTTTTTCGGACTGATGCTGACAGCGGACGGACCGAAGGTTCTGGAATACAATGCCAGATTCGGAGATCCTGAAGCGCAGGTGGTTCTTCCGAGAATGAAAAATGATATCATTGATGTAGTAGAAGCTTGTATTGATGGTACGCTGGATCAGATCGATCTGCAGTTTGAAGACAATGCTGCAGTATGTGTTGTTCTGGCAAGTGACGGATATCCGGTGAAATATGACAAAGGACTTCCAATCAGCGGACTGGAGGAATTTGACAGGCACGAAGGCTATTACTGCTTCCATGCAGGTACGAAATTCAACGGTGATCAGATTGTGACCAACGGCGGACGTGTACTTGGTGTGACAGCAAAGGGAAAAGACTTAAAAGAAGCAAGAGCTAATGCCTATGCGGCAACCGAATGGGTAAAATTCGATAATAAATATATGCGTCATGATATTGGTAAAGCGATTGACGAAGCATAAAAAGTACGAAAAGAGTATGAAAAGAAGAGCTTACGATTTAGGTTGTAAGCTCTTTTTAATTGTGTTATAGTATCCATATAACAAAAGAAAAAGACAGATAACAGGTGATGAGATGTTGATAGAAATTGATTTTAACAGCAGCGAGGCAATCTATGTACAACTGCAGAATCAGATTATCATGGGGATTGCAACAGACATGATTCGGGAGGGAGATACCTTACCGTCTGTCAGACAGCTGGCGGATACTGTGGGAATTAATATGCATACGGTGAATAAAGCGTATTCGATCTTACGGCAGGAAGGGTTCATCCAGTTGGATAGAAGAAGAGGAGCCGTAGTCGCCATTGATGCGGACAAGGCACAGGCAATGTTAAAACTCAGGGAAAAGCTTGCGATATTACTTGCAAAAGGATGCTGCAAGAATATTGGAAGAGAAGATGTGCATGCATTGGTAGATGAGATATTTGACGAGTATAGAAGATAGGCAGAAAGGAACAAAAAGGCATGGATTATACAAGGCAGGCTAAGGAAGTGCTGAAGATTGCAGAAAAAAGTGCGAAGGAGATGGCACACCCTTATGTAGGAACAGAACATCTGCTTCTGGGACTCAGAAAGGTGTATACCGGCGTAGCGGCGCAGGTTCTGGGAATGAACGGGGTAGATGAGGAAAATATACAGAAAGTGATGTCCGAACTGATCTCTCCTGCAGGTGAGATGCCAGGCAGAAAGAAACCAGAATACAGTCCGAGACTGGAATATATTCTGGAAGACAGTAAGACAGAGGCAGAACAGTTCCGCTCAGAAGAGATTGGAACAGAACATATGCTGACGGCACTTATCCGTGATATGGATTGTGTTGCTGCAAAGATCCTGACTACGTTAGGTGCGAATCTTCAGAAGATCTATCAGGAAATATTTGAAACTGTCGGGATCGATCCGAAGATGTATCAGGAAGAATATGGACCGGAAGAGGGGAGAAAGAACGGAGTATTGGATCAGTATGGTACCGATCTGACAGCAGAAGCAGAAGAAGGAAAGCTCGATCCGGTCATCGGAAGAGAAGAAGAAATCGGACGGCTGATGCAGGTCTTAAGCAGACGCACAAAGAACAATCCCTGTCTGGTCGGGGAACCGGGTGTTGGTAAGACAGCAGTCATCGAAGGGCTTGCAACACAGATTGCAGAAGGCATCGTGCCGGAAGGAATCAGGGGAAAACGTATCTATACCATGGATCTGGCAAGTATGATCGCCGGATCAAAATACCGCGGAGAATTCGAAGAACGTATGAAACGTCTGATTCAGGAGGTGAAGGCGGCAGGTAATATCATTCTGTTTCTGGATGAAGTGCATACGATCATTGGTGCGGGTGGTGCAGAAGGAGCGATGGATGCGTCTAATATTCTGAAGCCGTCACTTGCAAGAGGAGAACTGCAGCTGATCGGTGCCACAACGATCGTGGAATACCGCAAATATATTGAAAAAGATGCGGCACTGGAAAGAAGATTCCAGCCAATCACGGTAGAAGAACCAGATAAAAATCAGTGTCTGGAGATACTGAAAGGTCTGCGCTCCAGATATGAAAAACATCATAAAGTAAAGATAAGAGAAGAAGCACTGGAGGCAGCAGTCAGCTATTCCAACCGCTATATCAATGACCGTTTTCTTCCGGATAAGGCGATTGATGTTGTGGATGAAGCATGTTCAAAAGTAAGCTTGCGTGGATTTAAAGTACCGGAAAATGTATATAAACTGGAAAAGGCACAGACGGAACTTGCAAAGGAACTGGAAGAAGCAATTCAAAGCGGCAATATCATTGAGGCATCCATGCTTCATAAAGAATTAAAGGATGCAGAAGAGAAATCAGAACAAATCAAGAAACGTATTCACAAGAAGAATGATGCAAAGCATCTGGAAGTAACGGAAGAAGATATTGCAGAGGTCGTATCACAGTGGACGAAGATTCCGGTAAGTCGTCTGGCTGAGTCAGAAAGCACAAGGTTAAATAAGCTTGAACAGACACTTCATAAGCGTGTGGTCGGGCAGGATGAAGCGGTAACAGCAGTAGCAAAATCTATCAAGCGCGGAAGGGTCGGACTGAAAGATCCAAAGCGTCCGATCGGTTCGTTCTTATTCCTGGGGCCAACAGGAGTCGGAAAGACAGAATTATCCAAAGCTCTTGCGGAAGCTCTCTTTGGAGATGAGAATTCTATGATCCGTGTAGATATGTCTGAATATATGGAAAAGCATAGTGTGGCAAAGCTGATTGGTTCGCCTCCGGGATATGTCGGACACGATGACGGTGGACAGCTTAGCGAACAGGTGAGAAGACATCCATATTCCGTCATCTTGCTTGATGAGATAGAAAAAGCACATCCGGATGTGTTTAATATCTTTTTGCAGGTGTTAGATGACGGGCACATTACAGATTCACAGGGAAGAAAGGTGGATTTTTCGAATACTGTGATCATTATGACATCTAATGCCGGAGCACAGTCAATCATCGATCCGAAAAAGCTGGGCTTTAATACAAAAGAAGATGCCGCAGGAGATTATAAGCGGATGAAGAATAACGTTATGAATGAGATCAAGTTTATCTTCCGTCCGGAATTTTTGAACCGTATTGATGAAATTTTGGTATTCCATCCACTGACAGTTGAGCAGATGCAGAAGATTGTGGGATTGATGTGCAGAGAACTGATCAAACGTGCAAAAGATCAGCTTGGAATCGATCTTACGATTCGTGATTCTGTGAAAAAGCATATTGTAGAGACTGGTATGGATAAGAAGTATGGGGCAAGACCACTCAGACGCGCTGTACAGAATCAGTTAGAGGATAAACTTGCCGAGGCGATTTTAAGTGGGGAAATCAGAAGAAATATGAAAGTTGTTGTTGGAATCTCTAAAAAAGAAATTAAATTTACGGCAAAGACTACAAATTAAAAATATTTTATTATATAATAGAATGAACGAAAGAAGAACCTTAGGAGGACAAGAAAATGGCAGCAGTGAAAGAGCTTTTAAGAGCTGAAACAGACGGTACACTTAGTTTTGGAGATTATACATTAGACAGCAAAACTAAGTTAGACGGATTCGAATTTCAGGGGGATATCTACAAAGTTAAGACGTTCAAAGAGATTACAAAATTAGAAAAGAACGGAATGTTTGTATACGAATCCGTACCGGGAACTGCAGTAGAGAATTTCAAGGCAACAGAGAACGTAGTTTCGTTTAAAGTATGTGGAGAGACAGATTTTCAGTTTACACTTGGAATGGAAGCGGATGCAGAGTATGTTGTATACATGGATGATGTGAATATCGGAGACATGACAACAAACTTAAGTGGAAAACTCAGCGTAAGTGCAGAAGCAGATCCGGGAAAAGAGATTGGAATTAAAGTCGTAAGAAAATAATGGCAAAAATAAAGAAAAGTATATATTTCTGTCAGAATTGCGGACATGAAGAAAGCAAGTGGCTGGGGCAGTGCCCAATGTGCAAAGAGTGGAATACATTTGTGGAGGAAAAGGTGAGTACTCCGGCAGCCGGTGTATCCAGAGGCAGCAGTGTGGCAAAGAAAAAGAGTCAGATTGTGACTTTATCCAGTGTATCAACGACAGATGAAGAACGAACAAAAACTGGAATAAAAGAATTAGACAGAGTATTAGGCGGGGGAATCGTACAAGGTTCCCTCGTATTAGTAGGTGGGGATCCCGGAATCGGAAAATCAACACTGCTGCTTCAGGTGTGCCAGAAGCTGGCAGCCAGGCAGAAGAAGGTGCTTTATATTTCCGGAGAGGAATCATTGAAGCAGATTAAATTGCGTGCAAATCGAATGGGAGAATTCGCGGATAGTCTCTTTTTATTATGTGAGACGAATCTGGCAGCAATTCAAAGTGTGATTGAGAAAGAAACGCCGGATGTTGTTGTGATTGATTCGATTCAGACAATGTATAATGAAGAAGTGTCATCTGCACCGGGAAGCGTATCCCAGGTGCGGGAATCAACAAATGTACTGATGCAGCTGGCAAAGGGGCTGAATATCTCGACTTTTATCGTGGGACATGTGACAAAGGAAGGAACGGTTGCAGGCCCGAGAGTACTGGAACATATGGTGGATACAGTACTTTATTTTGAAGGCGACAGGCATGCATCATACCGGATACTCCGAGGAGTGAAGAATCGTTTTGGATCAACAAATGAGATCGGCGTATTCGAGATGCGCAGAGAGGGACTATGCGAGGTAGAGAATCCTTCGGAATTCATGTTGAGTGGAAAGCCGGAGAATGCAGCCGGATCTGTGGTGGCATGTGCGATGGAAGGCACAAGACCGATGCTGATGGAGATTCAGGCACTGATCTGCAGGAGTAATTTCGGAATGCCGAGAAGAACTGCGGCAGGATTGGATTATAACCGTGTTAACCTGCTGATGGCAGTTTTGGAAAAGAGGATGGGGCTTCCGTTATCCAATTACGATGCTTATGTCAATATTGCCGGCGGGATTCGTATGAACGAACCGGCAGCTGATTTGGGCATTGTAATGGCTATTGCTTCCAGTTATAAGAATAAACCAATCGCAGAAGATACGATCGTATTCGGAGAAGTTGGATTAAGCGGGGAAGTAAGGGCTGTATCTATGCCCGAGCAGAGAGTTGCAGAAGCTAAAAAACTAGGATTTAAGACTTGTATTGTGCCATCGGTTACATTGAAGTCCATTGGGAAAGTGGACGGAATCGAAGTGATCGGGGTCAGTAGCGTGAATCAGGCAATGAATTATATTTAGAACCAGTGGGGACGGAGTTTTGTGGCTTTTTTAGTGTCCCCACTGGTTCTTTTTTATTTATTGTTATGTGGTATGAGAAAACTATACTATATGAGTTTTTTTGATAACTGTTTCATACATAAAGAACATGATGCATAAAAAGACTCCCAGATAAATTGGAAAGAGTGTAATATCTATGGATCTTGCAATAATGCCAAAAAATGGAGGCATCAGACAAGTTCCAATATAGGCAAACGCCATCTGTACTCCAATAATCGACTGAGATTTGTCTGCACCAAAATGTGCGGGGGTTGAGTGAATAATGGATGGGTAAATCGGTGCACATCCAAGTCCGATGAGGATAAGTCCGGTTAAAGCAATTGTTTTTCCAAAAGGAAAAATCATGGCGAGGACACCGATAAGTATGATCCCTTCACCAAGATGGATCATCTGTGAGTCATTTAGCTTAAAAGTAATGAAACCGCTGATACCTCTGCCTACAGTAATTCCAATAAAGAAGAGACTTGCGAATCCAGCTGCTTTCTCTGAAGAATAACCCAGGTGCAGAACGAGATAACTACTGGCCCAGAGAGAGGATGTCTGTTCGATTGCAGAGTAACAGAAGAAAGCAAAAAGAATTTCTCTGGCGCCTGGAATCTGAAAAATCTGCTTTAAAGTCAGGGCCGGCAAAGTACAGACGGAACTGGAATCAGGTTGTCCGGTGTTTCCTTTGTTCTGAAATTGCTTCCAAAGAGGAAGACTTATGATTAAAATAGCAGTAAGTCCAATCTGGAAAATGGAAATGTAGCGGTATCCCATAGACCACCCCTGCTTATTAGATAAAGCATATCCCATAATATAAGGTCCAATAGAGGCACCGACACCCCACATACAGTGCAGCCAGCTCATATGCCGGCTTTCGTAATGAAGTGCAACATAATTATTGAGTGCTGCATCAACACTTCCACCGCCAAGTCCGTAAGGAACTGCCCACAGACACAATGCAATAAATGAATGGCTGACAGAGAATCCAATCAAAGCAACAGCAGTAGTAGCTACACTGATGGCAGTGATTTTACCTGTACCAAGTTTTTTGGTAAGTCTGTCATTTTGCAGACTAGATATAACGGTACCGGCGGCTATGATCATGGAAATGATTCCTGCGTAAGAAACGGGTACATGAAAGACCGGATACATGGAGGGCCATGCGGAGCCCAAAAGTGCATCCGGAAGTCCGAGGCTGATGAATGCCAGATAGATTACGGCAAGTAATAAGTGAAACATATAATAGTAACTCCTTCCTTTTATATAAGAAGAATCATAAAAGAAAAGATAGACAGTGTCAAGAAAGGAAAACAGGCAATTTATATAGAAATAAGCAAGGGAAAAGAATAAAATTGTTTGAATTGTCTAAATTGCAGAAAATATAAAAACAATGTTGACAATTCAAACGCCCTTGTGGTATATTAATCTAGCTGTCGCGTTAGACAAGGCCGTGAGGTAACAGAGTCGAAGCAGAAGACGGCGGGAACTGATTACGGAAAAGCAGAAAATGCCGGATCATAATCAGAAATCTTCGGGAATTGTTCCTGAAAAAAAGAATAAAATAACAGTTGACAAACACAACTGCTTGTGATATTCTTAATAA
>OLRB01000200.1_pt1 | contig 55991 bp, 89 predicted proteins | sample 1672751 | NCBI WGS metagenome assembly OLRB01 (sample SAMEA3136720, study PRJEB25190) | human gut metagenome | biome: human gut; feature: human-associated habitat; material: faeces | place: Austria | collected 2013
TACCGGAGAAAAAGATTATGTAATGACATGGCAACACAAATAGAAATTCCAGTTTTTGAAACTGAGGAATTTGAATTTGGAGGATTGAATTATGTGGAATGAATTAGGCATAAGCGGAGGAACCGCAATTGTTATTTTGATAGCACTATATTTTGTCATTAAGTGGGCTGTGAAGAATGGTGTGAAAGAAGCATATAAGGATATTACCGGAAAGAAACCTGTTGAAGATGAAAAAAATGAAAAAGAGCTAGAAGGACTGGTAAATGATTCACAAGACGCAAAAATTTAATATGAAATCTGAACGTAGAGCGTATAGAGAAATCTGTTACTTGTTTAACAGCTTCTTGTTCTTTTAAAGATAATGGTTGAAAATCTTTCATAAAACTTAAGTTATCTTTCATTTGATTCATACCACTCATTCCCGATAAAACCATCATCATACCATCAAATCCAACCGCAAAGCGTAAAGCATAACTTGCATAAGACATTGTTCCTCATTTATCATAAACAACTTTTTCTTCTTTTGGAAGATTTACAAGGTTACCACCTTTAACAGGTTCCATTACAATAACAGGTTTATTGTGTTTACGACATACTTCATAACATGCCTTTCTTTGGATGGCAGGATCTTCATAATCAACATAATTAAATTGAATTTGAACTACTTCAATATCAGGATTTTCAGTTAGAATCATGTCTAAAACATCAGCGTTATCATGAAAGGAAATTTCAAAGTGTTTAATTTTTCCTTCTTCTTTTAATTTACTTGCTTCATCATAAGCGTGTAATTTTTTATATTTTGCATAGATTTCATCGCTTTGAGCATACATTAAATAAAAATCAAAATAATCAACACCACAAGCTTCTAATTGACTTTCAAATAAAGGAAAAATTTCTTCTTGTTTATTGAAATGATGTGTTGAAAGTTTGTTTGTAAGAATATACTGATTTCTAGGATAACGTGAAGTTAAACATTCTTTTAAGGCAATTTCACTTTTTCCTCCTAAATAACCATGGGCTGTATCAAAATAATTAAATCCTTGTTGGATAAAGTAATCAACCATTTTTGAAGTTAATTCATAATCGACTTCTTCACTATTCATTGGAAGTCGCATGCAGCCAAAACCAAAATTTTTCTTTACTTCGTTAAAATATGTATTCATTTTTCCTTTCTCCTTTAACGACTATTAAAAAGAAAGATAACTGAAGAAACAATCTTTTCTTAATAGATGTAATAAGTAAAACTTATTAAAGGAATATTTAAAAATATGAAAATAATTCTTGCTCCTAAAGTGGACTTTAGGTTTATAGTGAAATAGAGATAGGAGGATTTTTATGAAATCAAAAGTATATTTTACAAAAACAATAACACCGGAAAAAGTTTTAGAAATGTATGAAGTTTTAGGTAAAGAATTAAAAGGTAATATTGCAGTAAAACTTCATTCAGGGGAAGAAGGAAATCAAAACTTTTTAAAACCTGATTTTTGGAGACCAATTATTGATAAGTTAAATGGAACAGTTGTTGAATGTAATACGGCTTATGAAGGGTCTAGAAATACAACAGAAAAACATTTAAAGACTATTGAAAAACATGGATGGTCTAAATATTTTAATGTTGATTTAATGGATGCTGAAGGTCCTGATATGGTTTTAGATATTCCTGAAGGAAAAGTGATTCAAAAAAACTATGTGGGAAAAGATATGGTTAAATATGATGGAATGATTGTTTTATCTCATTTTAAAGGACATCCTATGGGTGGTTATGGTGGTGCTTTAAAACAACTTTCAATTGGTTGTGCATCATCTTATGGAAAAGCGTATATCCATGGAGCTGGTGAACCTGAAAAAATTTGGACAGCAGAGCATGATTTATTTTTAGAATCGATGGCCGATGCGGCTAAATCAGTTCATAAATATTTTAAAGATAATATTGTTTATATCAATGTGATGAAAAATATGTCTGTTGACTGTGATTGTTGTGCAGTGGCAGAAGATCCATGTATGGATGATATTGGTATTTTAATTTCTACTGATCCAATAGCAATCGATCAAGCATGTATTGATCTTGTTTATGCTTCAAATGATAAAGGAAGAGATCATTTGATTGAAAGAATTGAATCACGTAATGGTGTTCATACCATTGAAGCAGCAGCAAAACTTGGTTATGGTTCAAGAGAATATGAACTTATTGAAATTGATGATTAATCTGTTCCATGCTTAAAAGACATAGTGCGCTATTTAAAAGAGGTATTTGCCTCAACTATGCAAGAATGATAAAATAATAAAAGGTAAGAATACTTACTTGAAGGCTAATTTAAGGAAAATAAATAGGAGGAAAAAGGAAATGAGTCAAAAGAAATTAGGTTTTGGTTTAATGCGTTTACCATCGTTAGATCCAAATGATGCTTCAAAAATTGATATTGAACAAACCAAAAAGATGGTTGATACATTTATTGAAAGAGGTTTTACATATTTTGATACAGCATGGATGTATTGTGGATTTAATAGCGAAAATGCGACTAAAGAAGCATTAGTTTCACGTTATCCAAGAGATGCTTATACACTTGCTACAAAATTACATTCAGGGTTTATTAAAACAAAAGAAGATCGTGATCGTATTTTTAATGAACAATGTGCAAAAACAGGTGTTGATTATTTTGATTACTATTTATTACATGATATCAATACCCATAGTATTGAAGTTTATAATGAATTAGATTGCTTTAACTGGATACAAGATAAAAAAGCAAAAGGTTTAGTTAAAACTATTGGTTTTTCTTATCATGATGGTCCTGAATTGCTTGATCAAGTTTTAACAGAACACCCAGAATTTGAATTTGTACAACTACAAATCAACTATCTTGATTGGGACAGTGTTGGCGTTCAATCAAGAAAATGTTATGAAGTAGCTACAAAACATCATAAACCTGTTATCGTTATGGAACCTGTAAAAGGTGGAACACTTGCGAAAGTACCAGAAGAAGTTGAAAAGATGTTTAAAGAATATCATCCGGATATGTCAATTCCTTCTTGGGCTATTCGTTTTGCAGCAAGTCAAGAAAACGTTATGATGGTTTTAAGTGGTATGTCTAATATGGAACAATTAGAAGATAACTTAGGTTATATGGAAAATTTTAAACCATTAAATGAAGAAGAATATGCTTTAATTAAAAAAGCGGTTACTGCCATTAATTCAACAATTACTGTCCCATGTACAGGATGTGCTTATTGTGTTGATGGTTGTCCTATGAATATTGCCATTCCAAAATACTTCTCATTATATAATGCAGATTTACAAGAAGTAGAAGAAAAAGGATGGACACCACAAGGAGAATACTACAACAACTTAACAAAAACATTTGGTAAAGCCAGTGACTGTGTTGAATGTGGTCAATGCGAAGGCGTATGTCCACAACATTTATCAATTATTCAATATTTAAAAGATGTTGCAGGTCATTTTGAAAAATAACGGAATATAGAAAATTGCTACATAGAAATGAAGAAATAAATATTATTAGTTTAGGGGTAGGTTCTTTAGAATAAGTAAGTCAAGAAGTAATCAAATTTACTTACAAATTCATTTTAGTGTTGAATATTCATCAGAAGAGTACGGTTGGACAACGAATTTAAAACCTATTATGGTGCTTTAGATTATATATTAGATTAAAAAAAGCAATTATTTATCATATTGATTTATCATCACATTCGCTAAAACTTGTTCATCAAGTTTTAGATATTGACATGTTTAGTATTGATTCAACTTATGATTTGAAGTTTGAAGACTTCGCCATTGATGAACGTATGGATTTATATCGTTGTCTTAAAAAAGAAGGCGTAGGTATTACTGTAATGAAAGCCTTTTGTGGAGGAAAACTTTGAGAAGAAGATGAGTCACCATTTCATTAAGCCTTGACAGAAACTCAATATATGCAGTATGCTTTAGATAAACTGTCTATTTTAACAGTTTTGCCAGGAATTAGAAATGATGATTTAACACGTATTCTTCATTATTTAGAAGTATCTGATGTAGAAAAAGATTATTCAATTTTAAAAATATTTCCAATATTAGAAAATTGTAATTAATTTGTTTATTATAAACATTGTCATCCTTGTTCAAAAGGGTTAGACACTACCTTGATTAATAATATTATGATCTTGCTCGTTTAAAAGATGAACTTGCTACAGATCATTATCATCATTTAGCTTTAAAAGCAAGTGATTGTATTGTTTGTCACCATTGTGATAAATGATGTCCATTTCATGTTCAACAGAGTAAACATATGCAAGAAATTACTGATTATTTTCATGAATAAGATATAGAGATACGAAATCGAAAATAAACAAGAAGTTTATTATATATCAGGAGGGAAAATGGAAATTGTTGTTATTGATGGACAAGGTGGCGGAATTGGAAAAAATATTATACAAGTTTTAAAAGAAAAACATCCAGAATATACCATCATTGGTGTTGGAACCAATAGTATGGCAACAACACAGCTAAAAAAGGGTGGTGCTGATATTATTGCAACGGGGGAAAATGCTGTTGTTTATAATGTTAAACATGCCTCTATTGTTGTTGGTCCGATTGGAGTTGCTTTTGCAAATTCAATGTATGGTGAAATTACACCAGCTATGGCAAAAGCTATTGGAGAAAGTGAAGCGCGTAAATATTTTATTCCTGTTTCTAAATGCAGTGCTCAAGTCGTAGGTGTTGCATCAAAATCAATATCTGAATATATTGATGACCTTGTTGTTATGATTGAAAAATTAGAAAAATAGAGGATATCGTATACATGAAGTATCGATTATAGTTGAAACTATAAACTACTTATGTATACGATATTTTTTTGAGTAAAATAATAAATATAACTTTTTTCAATGTTAAATGAAGCCTTTAAGTAGAAGTCATAGAGGAGTTTAGGGAGATTTATATGAATAAATTAGAATTATTACAAGAAGAATTAAGAAATTATGGAAAAGTTGCGATTGCTTATAGTGGGGGTGTTGATTCCAACTTTTTATTCCATGTAGCTCTTGAAACATTAGGAAAAGAAAATGTTTTACCTGTTTTATGTCGAGGAGCAATGATGTCAAAAGAAGACATTGAAGGTGCTCTTGAACAATTAAAAGATTCAAATCATGTGGTTTTACCAGTCAATCCATTAGACGTAGAAGCTTTTCATTTTAATCATAAAGATCGTTGTTATCATTGTAAAAGAAGTATTATGTCAAAAGTTATTGCCGTTGCTAAAGAACATGACTTTGCTTATGTTTTAGATGGGAAAAATAAAGATGATGAAAAAGTGTATCGACCAGGATTAAAAGCTTGTGAAGAATTAGGTATTATTTCGCCTTTAGCGAATAATAATTTAGCAAAACAAGAAATTAGAGATTATTCTAAACAGCTTGGTATTGCTACTTATAATAAACCATCCAATGCCTGTCTGGCTTCTCGTTTTGACTACAATACAGAGCTTACTTTAGAAAAATTAAAACTTGTTGAAACAGGTGAAAAATATTTACATGATTTAGGAATGCTTCATGTACGTTTAAGAGTACATGGAGATGTGGCACGTCTTGAAGTTGAACCACAAGATTTTATGAAAATCATTGAAAATAAAGAATTGATTCAAAATATTAAAAATCTTGGATTTAGATTTGTAACACTTGATTTAGAAGGAATTAGAAGTGGAGGTTATGATATTGAAAACATTAGAAATTCTACAAAAGGTTAAAAATAATGAACTAACAATTGAACAAGCTCAAAAACTGATTGAACAGCCTTTAGATTATGCAACGATTGATTATGATCGAAAAAAAAGAACAGGAAATCATGAAGTAATCTATGGTGCTGGTAAAACCAAAGAACAAATTATTGGGATTGTAAAAAATATGTTAGACCATGATATCCATTCTATTTTAATTACACGTGTCGACCAAGAAAAAAGTGAAGCTATCTTAAAAGAATTTCCACAAATGATTTATGATTCTTTATCGCACATTTGTTATATTGATGAAGATCAAAAAGAAATCAATAAAGGAAAAATTGTTGTTGTTTGTGCGGGAACATCAGACTTGCCAGTTGCTCGTGAAGCCATGCTTACAGCTCAATTTTTAGGTAATGAAGTTGAACTTGTCAGTGATGTGGGTGTTGCCGGTATTCATCGTTTGTTTCATCGTTTAGATACTATTCAAAGGGCAAATGTTTTAGTTGTTTGTGCAGGAATGGAAGGGGCCCTTGCTTCCGTTGTTGGAGGACTCGTTGATAAACCAGTTATTGCTGTACCGACATCCATTGGTTATGGTGCTAATTTTGAAGGATTATCAGCTCTTCTTGCGATGCTTAATAGCTGTGCGAGTGGGGTTAGTGTTGTTAATATTGATAATGGATTTGGGGCAGGATTTATGGCTCATACCATTAATTGTTTAGGAGGAAAGAAATAGTGAAAGTATTATATTTTGATTGTAGTAGTGGAATTAGTGGAAATATGACTTTAGGAGCGTTATCTGAATTGATTGATGACCCTCATTATTTAGTTAATGAATTAAAAAAATTAAATGTAGATGGGTATCATATCCATATTTCTAAAGAAAAGAAAAATGGGATTACAGGAACTTATGTTGATGTTCATTTAGAACACGAACATCATCATGAACATGAGCATGAACACTTACATCATGAACACGCTCATCACCATCATCATGAACATCGTAATTTATTCGATGTTAATAAAATTATTGATGAAAGTGAAATTGACGAAAAAGCAAAAGATTTGGCTAAACGTATCTTTTTAAGAGTTGCCAAAGCTGAAAGCAAAGTTCATAATGAAACATTAGAAAATGTTCATTTTCATGAAGTAGGAGCCATTGACTCTATTGTTGATATTATTGGAACAGCGATTTTATTATGTAAAATTAATCCGGATGTTATTTATAGTAGTGTCGTTAATGATGGTTATGGATTTATTGAATGTGCTCATGGAATGATTTCTGTCCCTGTACCTGCAACATCTGAAATCTTTGCAGCAAGTAATGCTATCACTCGACAAATTGATGTAGATACAGAACTTGTTACACCAACAGGTGCTGCAATCATCGCAGAAATTGCGAGTGAATTTACTACAATGCCTGCTATGAATGTTCAAAAAGTAGGTTGGGGAACGGGTACAAAAGATTTGGTAATTCCAAATGTTTTAAAAGTATCCCTTGGAGAAATTAAAAAAAAAAACGAAATTATAGTCATGGAAACCAACATTGATGATTGTAGTGGAGAAATGCTAGGTTTTGTAATGGAACAGCTTTTAGATCAGGGAGCTTTAGATGTTTTCTTTACTTCTATCTTTATGAAAAAAAATAGACCAGCTTATCGCTTGACGGTCGTTTGTAATGAAGAAAAGATGGGTCTCTTACAAAAAGTGATTTTTACGCAAACAACAACTATTGGTATTCGTTATCGTAAGGAACAAAGAACTGTTTTAAAAAGACAAATTAAAGAAATCGAAACACCTCTTGGAAAACTTCAAGTAAAAGAAGTAGAAATTGATGGTGAAAAAAGATGTTATCCAGAATATGAAAGTGCTAAAAAATTAGCGTTAAAACATCAATGTTCTTTACAGGAAATATATCATCTTGTTAAATAAAGGAGAATTTATGACAAGTCAGTTAAATAAAATTGCAGATTATTGGAATCAACGTTCTTTTGGTTATTCTTTGGATAACCAAGAAGAACTTTTACATGATCAAGAAAAATGGATAGAATTAATAAATCGTTATCTAAAAATAAATAAAGGAATGAAAGTGTTAGATTTAGGGTGTGGCCCAGGATTTTTTTCTGTTATGCTTACAAATTTAGGATGCCAAGTTATTGGCATTGATTATAGTGATAAGATGTTAGAAGAGGCTAGAAACAATGCACGCAAGTTTAAGGCAAATGTTGAGTTTCAGAAGATGGATGTTCAAGATTTAGCTTTTCAAGATGAAATTTTTGATTTGATTATCACACGTAATGTAACATGGAATTTAGAAAAGCCTGTACAAGCCTATCAAGAGATGGTTAGAGTTTTAAAAAAACAAGGACATCTTTTAAATATTGATGGCAATCATTATTATTACTATCAAGATCAAGATTATAATAGAGCTGGTCATAGTGATCATCAACATATGGAAGGTATTGATGTTTCTATTATTGATAATATTGCTAAGGAATTAAAGTTATCTTATGTTTTACGTCCTCGATATGATATAGAAATTCTAAAAGAAATTGGTTTTCAACAAGTTGAAAGTCAAATACTTTCTAAAGAAAAAACAAAGGAAGGAAAAGAATTGATTCGTCAATTCTTAATACACGCAATTAAATAATGAAAAGAATTTTATCATTATTTTCAGTTCTTTTCTTTGTAACGCTTGTTACTTTTGTGATGACGGATCTGGCACCTAGTGATAGTGCTGAAATGTATTATTTATCTAAAGGAATTACACCTAGCGAGGAAGTTTTAAATGAAACACGACATGAAATGGGTCTCGATAAAAATATTGTTGTTCGCTATGTTGACTGGTTGAATGATTTTGTTCATGGTGATTTAGGTTATTCTTATCATTATGGACAAGATGTGAATCAACAAATGTTATCAAAGTTACCAAATACTTTAAAATTAGCGATGTTTTCATTTGTTGTTGTTTTAGCTTTTTCGATTCCTTTAGGAATTTATAGTGCTACTCATCGTCATAGTTTGATTAATTCTATTTTAAAAAATATCGCTTTTTTAGGTTTATCTTTACCTAATTTTTGGTTAGCACTTCTTTTAATTTTGCTTTTTTCAGTAAAGATTCAATTGTTTCCTGTTATTAGTGGAAGTAGTTTAAAAGGTCTTGTTTTACCTGTTTGTTGTTTAAGTTTTCCGCTGATTTGTTCTTATACAAGAATGATTCAAAATGCTATTTTAGAACAATTAAATCAAGATTATGTTATTGGACTCAAAGCACGAGGAATGAAACAATCAGAAATTTTATTAAAACATGTTTTACCTCATGTTTTTACGACACTTTCTTCTTTATTAGGTCTTTCTATTGGACATTTACTTGGTGGAACAGCAATTATTGAAACGATTTTTTCATATCAAGGTTTAGGTAACATGGTTGTAGAAGCTATTCGTTATCGTGATTATCCAATTATTCAAGCTTATGCAATTTATATGGCATTGATCTATGTTTTTGTTAATCTATTTGTTGATATTTTTCAACAAGTATTAAATCCACGATTAAGGAGGCGTTTCAATGAAAAGAAAGTTAAAAATTGAGATTGGTCTTGCTGTTTTATTATTACTTATTGCTCTATTTGGTTCTTTTTTAGCGCCTTATGATCCTTTAAAAGTTAATTATGATTTCTCTTTACAATCACCAAGTTTCTTACATATTTTTGGTACAGATAAATTAGGAAGAGATGTTTTTAGTCGTATTCTTTGTGGTGCAAAAACTTCTTTTGGTTTGACTTTTTTGATGTTGTTTTTAATTGTTTTTATTGGAATGATTGTTGGCTTAATTGCAGGCTTGTCTAATGATAAAGTTGAATCTTTTTTTAATAATATAATTAATGGATTACTTGCTTTTCCTGATACGATTTTTGCCATTGCAATAGTAGGAATCGTCGGGGCAGGTCTCTTTAATACAGTATTTGCTTTAGCACTTATTTGGTGGACAAAATATGCAAGATTGACTCTTGCTCTTGTCAAACAAGAAAAGAAAAAGAACTATTTAGTGATATCTAAAATGTCGGGTGTCCCACCACTTCAAAGAATCATTCGTTATCTATTACCTAATATTTTATCACAAATACTTGTGACGGCTTTTTTAGATATTGGAAATATGATGATTTCACTTGCAGGTTTAAGCTTTTTAGGACTTGCCAGTCAACCACCACAACCTGAATGGGGAGCGATGCTTTATGAAAGTAAACAATTTATGCAAGTGGCTCCTTGGATGATGTTTTTTCCAGGACTTGTTTTATTTATTTGTGTGCTAATTTTTAATTTATTATCAGAAGATATAAGGGATTATTTAGATCCTAAACATTATGAGGAGAAGTTATGAAGAAAATAAAATTATTACTTTGTTTATTTATGTTAACAACTTTATGTGGATGTTCTAATTCAAACAAAAATGCATCAAGTAAAACACTTAATGCTGCTATGTTTTGGATTTCAACATCTTTAGATCCGACAAATAATTATGATGGTTGGGTTTTAAGTCGTATTGGGGTAGGAGAAACATTGTTAAAACTTAATGAAAAATATGAAGTAGAACCATGTCTTGCAAAATCCTATGAACAAATTGATGATACAACCTGGAAATTGACTTTAAAAGATTCTATTACTTTTTCAAATGGTAAAAAAGTAACAGGAGAAAATGTCAAAGCATGTTTAGAAAGAGCTTTTGAAAAAAATACAAGAGCGATTGATTATTTTGATTTAAATCATGTTGAAGCAAAGGGGCAAGATATTTATCTTTATTTAAATAAATCAAGTGGGGCAATCTTAAATAATCTTTGTGAACCACTCTTTACTATTTATGATGCAAGTCAAAGTGAAGAAGATATTGCCAATCATCCTCTTTGTACCGGTCCTTTTGTGGTGGATGATTTTGTTTCAGAAAAAACAATCGATACAAGCAAAAATAAAAAATATTACGATGGTAAAGCAAAACTTGACCATGTTCATTTTAGTCAAGTGGCAGATTCTGATGCACGTGTTTTAGCGTTACAATCGGGTGAAGTTGATCTTGCGAATACGATAGATTATTCAAGTTTAAAATTATTTAGAAATAATAAAGATTATCAGGTTTTAGAAGTTTTAGGGCCACGTACAAATGTTATTTATATGAATAATGAAACAACATTTTTAAGTGATTTAACGATTAGAAAAGCTTTATCTTATAGTGTAAATCGTAAAAGTATTGTTAAATTGATTGGTGGAAAAGAAGCAACTGGTCTTTATTCAAGTGCATTACCTTATGGAGATGTTTCTAATGGCTATAGTCTTAATTTAAAAGAAGCCAATCGTCTTTTAGATGAAGCGGGCTATGTTGATACGAATAATGATGGTATCAGAGAAAAAGATGGACAAGAAATCATTTTAAATTATTATGAAAGCGCGGATCATGGTTCAGCAGATGCAAATATTATTGCGCAATCTATGCAAAGTGAAGCAAAAAAGATTGGTATTAAAATTAAACTTAATCAAGTTGAAAATGTGAATGATATTAAAGCAGCAGGAACTTTTGATTTATGTTCGGCTAATGATTCAAGTGCACCTACAGGTGATCCAGAAATCTTTATTCAACAACGTTATTTATCAACGGGTTCAAGTAATACAGGACGTTATAAAAACTCAAATCTTGATAATTTGATTCAACAATTTTCCACAACTTATGATGTAAAACAAAGACAACAACTTGCTATTCAAGCAAGTGAAATGATTTTAGATGATGCTGCCAATATTTATGTTTCTTATGTTCCTTTAAATACAGTTACTTCCTCTAAGGTCAAAGGAGTTATTTGTCATCCGGTTGACTATTATATGATTACAAAGGGTATTGATCTTAAATGAGTATATTAAATTATCAAAATTTAACATTGACTTATAATGAACAAGAAATTTTACATCATATAGATTTAATGATTCCTAAAAATCAAATTACAGTTATTGTCGGTCAAAGCGGTAGTGGGAAATCAACATTACTTAAAGCAACAATGGGATTGTTAAGTGATGATGCAAAAATTATAGAGGGTAAAATTTTATTTGAAGAAGATAATTTATTAGAAAAGGGTTTAGATTGTTATAGAGGAAAAAAAATAGGCATGATTTTTCAAAATCCTTTAACTTATTTTGATGATTATCAAAATATTGAAGAACATTTCTATGAAAGTTTACATACTCATTTTAAATATTCTAAAAAACAGTCAAGAGAAATAGCTATTCATTATTTAAAACAAATGGGGCTAGAAGAAACTATTTTAAACAAGTATCCTTTTGAATTATCAGGAGGAATGGCTCAAAGAGTGATGATTGCTTTAGTATTATGTTTACAACCTTCACTTGTTTTGGCTGATGAACCGACAAGCAGTTTAGATGTCGTTATTCAAAAACAAATTTTAGATTATCTTTTAAATCTAAAAAAACAAACAACTTTTGTGTTTGTAACACATAATATTCAAGTAGCACGTTATATTGCAGATCAAATAGTTGTTATTAAAGATGGAATGATTGTAGAAAAAGGAAATGTAGAGACTCTTTTTAATGCTCCTAAGCATCCCTATACAAAGTCACTATTATGAAAGGAAAAGAATAATGCGTTTATTTGAAGCTAAAGATCTTACAAAAAAATACGATAAGACTGTTTTAAATCATCTTGATTTTAGCATTGATGAAGGTGAAGTTGTTGGTATTATTGGTGTTAGTGGATGTGGAAAAAGTACCCTTGCAAGACTTGTTTCAGGTATTGAAAAACCTTCTTCAGGTTCTTTATTATATCAAGGAAAAACAGTTGATTTTAAAAAGAGTCGTAAAGATATACAACTTATTCTTCAAAATCCAATTGAAAGCTTTTCGCCACGAATGAAAATCAAACAGTTTCTTTATGAACCTTATCATTATTTTTATCATTTAAATAAAAAAGAAGCGATGACTGCTATTAAAAAGATATTAGAACAAGTAGGTATGGATGAGACTTGTTTGGGAAAATATCCTCATGAATTAAGTGGAGGACAGTTACAAAGAATATCAATTGCTAGAGCATTGATTATACAACCCCAATTACTTATTTGTGATGAAATTACCAGCAGTCTCGATCAAGTGATTCAAAGAGATATTATCGAATTATTAAAACAATGTGTTTATAAATATCATATGGCTATTCTTTTCGTTAGTCATGATCTCTCATTGGTTCATGAATTTTGTCATCAGGTTCTTGTTTTAAATGATGGAAAAATCATAGAAAAAGGAACAATACAACAATTATATAAAAGTGAAAATGAAGTTGTACAAAACTTATTAAAAGCAGCTTATTTAAATGGTTAGGATATTTTGCAATATCCTTTTTTCTTTACAATGACAAGAAGATATTGTTATAATTATAACAAGGGTTATATATAACGTTAGTTATAGAAAGGAGGCTTTTATGCCAGCAAAAAGAAAAATACAAAAAGAAGATATTTTAAAAGCAAGTATTTCGATTATTAGCCATGAAGGACTCAATGCTTTAAATGCCAGAAAGATTGCAAAGAAATTGGGCTGTTCAACACAACCACTTTTTTATATTTATGAGAATATGGATGTTTTAAAAAAAGATGTGATAGATGAAATTGTAAAGATTTTTGATCGAGAAGTTTTAAAAAGTGAAACAGGTCAATTAGAATACAAGGATATTGGAATCAATTATATTCGTTTTGCTAAGGAAGAGCATGAATTATTTAAAATTATGTTTAACCGAAAAATAAATGAAGGAGCATTTGATTTTATTGATTTAACAGGATCAGCAAAGACAATCCTTGAAACAATCTCTAAACAAACGGGTATGTCAAATGAAGATGCCAAACAATTCCATTTAAGAATGTGGTTATATGTCAATGGGATTGCTAGTTTAGCAGCCAATCAGACCGTTGAATTTAATGATGAAGAAATTATAGATTTGTTGAAGGATCAATATGTTTCAATGCTTCTTTATGAAGTAAAAAAAGGAAATGTAAAAGAAGAAATTTTGGTACAACTTGCAAAAAAGAATAAGGAAGGAAAAGAATGATGGAAAAAGTAATAGAGGTTTCACATCTTACAAAAGAGTATAAAAATTTAAAAGCAATTGATGATTTATCCTTTAATGTTTATCAAGGAGAAATTTTAGGATTATTAGGACCTAATGGTTGTGGAAAAAGTACAACTATTAACTCTATTTTATCATTACTTAAATATCAAGAAGGATTTATTAAGGTTTTTGGTAAAGAAATGAAACCTGATTCTTATGATTTAAAAGCAAAGATAGGAGTTATTTTTCAAGAAGTAGCTGTTTTTGATGAATTGAATGTTTATGATAATATCAATTATTTTTGTGGTTTATATATTCGAGATAAAAAACAAAGAAAACAATATGTTGACGATGCAATTAACTTAGTAGGATTAAATGATTTTAAAAAGTTTTTACCTAAACAACTTTCCGGAGGATTGCTACGTAGATTAAACATTGCCTGTGGGATTGCTCATAAGCCTAAACTGATCTTTTTAGATGAACCAACTGTTGCAGTTGATCCACAAAGTCGTAATCATATTTTAGATGGTATAAAAAAATTAAGAGATCAAGGGGCTACAATTGTTTATACAACACATTATATGGAAGAAGTAGAAATACTTTGCGATCGTATTATTATTTTAGATAAAGGAAAGATCATTGCTCAAGGAACAAGTGATGAATTAAAGAAAGAAACAAATATTGAGGAAAAGATTGAACGTGTAGGTCCAACTCTTAATGACGTTTTCTTAAAGTTAACAGGAAAGGAATTGAGGGATTGATGTTTATTCATAATCTAAAGTATACAGTTAAAATACTTTTTAAAAATAAAGTTCTTATTTTTTGGATGTTTGCTTTTCCTATTATTTTAGGTATTTTCTTTCACATGGCTTTTGAAAATATTGAAAAAGACGAAGCTTTACAAGTTTTTGATATTGCAGTTATTGACAATAAGGAATATCAAAACCAAACAATTTATCAAGAAACCTTTAAAGAGTTTTCTGATAAAAAAAATAAGGATCAGTTATTTCGTATTCATTTTGTAAATAAAAAAGAGGCGGAACAGCTTTTAGAAGATAATGAAATAGAAGGATATGTTCTCTTTAATAAACAAGAACCACAAATTGTGATTAAAGAAAATGGTATGGAACAAACAATCTTGCAATTTGTTATGGATGAAATTAAACAAAATAAGAGGATGATAGAAGATCTAACAAAGAAACAAATTGAAGATGAAATACAACAAGGAAACTACAATTTTAATGTTCAACAAATTGTACATGATATTCTTCAAAAGCTCAATAACCAAGAAGTATCTTTAAAAGACACATCAAGTAGTCATTTAAGTTATATGCAAATTGAATATTATACCTTAATTGCCATGGCTTGTATGTATGGTGGGATGTTAGGTTTAACAGCTATTAATAATCAATTGGCGAATATGTCCGCTAAAGGGAAAAGAGTTTCTGTTTCACCAAATAAAAAAGGAATACTTGTCTTATCTTCAGCACTAGGTTCTTATTTAGTAAGCCTTGTTGGTTTAGCAATTCTTTTAATCTTTTTAAAATTTGGTTTAAATGTTGAATTTGGTAGTCAATGGCTTTATATAATCATTCTTTCTTTAGTTGGTGATTTAGCAGGTATTTCGATGGGAATATTTATTGCTTCTGTTTTTAGAGTTTCTGAACAAGCAAAAACAGGAATTAATATTGCGATTTCTATGTTTTTCTCGGTTCTATCTGGGATGATGGGTGTTACTTTAAAATATGTTATTGATAAAAATATACCTATTGTTAATCTTATCAATCCTAATAATTTGATTACCGATGGTTTTTATGCTTTATATTATTACAATACATTTAATCGATATATCAGAGATATTTGTTGTTTAGGAGTATTTATTATTGTATGTTTATTTATTTCTTTTAGGACTTTAAGGAGGGAACAATATGATTATATTTAGTACCGTTTTTAAAATCTTAAATAAATTAAAAGGAAACTTAATTCTTTATACAGTGATCTTACTTGCAATTACATTATTTAATACAACTTCTGGTAATATGAATCATTATGAGGCAACAAAACCAGATATTTTGATTGTAAATAAGGATCGAAACAATGAAATAACCAAAGGATTTGTTTCGTATTTAAAAGAACAAGCGACATTAAAAGATATCGATATCAATGATCAAGAAAAAGTAGACGATGCCTTATTTTATCGTGATATAAGTTATGTTGTGTATATTCCTGAAAACTTTGGTGATGATCTTGTAAATGATAAAAATCCAACGATTGAATATAAATCAAATGGTAATGAAAATGCATCTTTTACCCAAATGTTAATTGAAAAATATATAAAGACAGTAAATCTTTATAAAGAGCATTATCAAGGTAAAGCTTTAAATCAAAAAGTCAAACAAGTGATTAACCAAAAAACAAAAGTAAAACTCCACACATCCTTAGATAGTTCTAAATTGAATCAAGTGAATGTTTATTTTAATTTCTTAAACTATGCCTTACTTGCTGGGGGAGTTTATTGTATGACAATGATTCTTGCAAGTTTAAATCAAGAGGGTGTACGTAAAAGAACAATTATGAGCAGTTTTTCATATCGTAAATATAATTGGATCATTTTTGCTTCTTTAGGTCTTGCTTCTTTTATTGTATGGTTAGCCTATATGATTATTAGTTTTATCTTATTTAAAGAAATTATGTTAAGTGGGAATGGGATTGCTTATATTTTAAATTCATTTGTTTTTTCAATATGTAGTTTGGCCGTAGGATTCTTAATTGGAACTATTACCCATAATAAGCAAGCTATTGGAGGTATTGTCAATGTTGTTGCTTTAGGAACATCGTTTCTTTGTGGATGCTTTGTGCCAATGTCATTTATGCCAAGTTATGTTTTAAAGATTGCTCATATTTTACCAACGTATTATTTTGTACAAAATAATGAACTTATTAAAACATTAGAATATTTTAAATTAGAAACATTACAACCAATAATTATTAATGGTATTATTGTTTTAGGATTTACCTTAAGCTTTGTTTTGATTACCTTAATGATTAGTAAAAGAAAACAAAAGATTGGGTGAGTGTATGAAAGAATTTCTATTAATTGTTGTCATTGTTATTTTGATGAATACAAAGAAACAAATATCAAAAGATCGTTATTTAAGTTTAGGAATGTTAATGGCCTATTTTAAAAAGGACAAGTAATAAAAATGGAAAAGAATGAATTGTTAATAAATATTTACAAAATTCACACAACACATTTAGGCATATCAAGAATTAAAAGAAATTTAGGAATTGAAGAAGATGTTGTAGAATTTTGTAAGAATATAGTTTTAGATAAAAAGAGTTCGATATACCGTAAAGGGAAAAACTGGTATATTGAAAATGGTGCTATAAAAATAACAATTAATGCAACAAGCTATACCATTATTACGGCACATATAATAAAATAGATTTTCACAAGTTGTGCACATTATGCACATTTTATTCACATTGAAATTAAAATATAAAGTTAGGTTATCATCATTTTGATATAGGACAATCATATGGTAATGAAAAAGGTATAGGCAAAGATATCCGTAAACATGTCAAGTAACCAAAGAAAGTATTGTCCAAACCATTGAAACAACGGGACTAGGTTATTTAGATAGGATGATTATTCATAGAGCTTAACCTTAGGAGAAAGTCAATCAAAGCGATGATCGTTATCTAGAAGGAAATAAAATTGCTTGTAAAGCTTTAGAAGATGTTTATAAGGAAGGAAAGTTAAAAGTAATTTGTGAAATTTTATATGAAGAATTTCGTGCAGAACACATGGATTTTATTGATGGTCCAGCTACTAATACTTCTATTTTAGATGAAGATTTAAAAGCGATATTATTTGGGTTTGCTATAGAGCATAACGATTAAAAGATATTGACAATTTGTTAGTATCTTTTTTCTTGACAATCTTTTTTATAATTATATAATTACCAATGATAATTACCATCAGTAATTAATAGGAGAAATTAATGAAAAGCGAAAAAGTAAAAGAAATGTTAGATAGCTGTTACATGGCTAAAAGGATTTTAGATATGTTGCCTAAACTTCCTGAAGGAGTTTTACCATCCTATGTACGTTATTTAGAAACGATTATCGAACTTGAAGAAAAAAATCAAAAAGTGAAGGTTTCAGATGTGAGTGAAGTTTTAAATCTTCCTCGTCCGGGAGTTACACGTACAATTCATGCAATGGAAGAAAAAGGATATTTAAAAAAAGAAACAGCTAAACATGATGGACGTGTCACTTATGTGACCGTTACAAAAGAAGGAAAAATGATTTTTGAAAAATACAATAAAGATTATTTTCAAAAATTAGCCTTGTGTTTGAATCATGTTTCTAATGATGAAGCAGATTGTATGATTCAAACTATTGAAAAGTTTTATGAAGTTATGTGTGAAGGGAGAGAAAAATAATGGATCACTCTAAGTCGGATTTTACGCAGGGAAGTATTTTAAAAAAATTATCATTATTTATGATTCCCGTTTTAGGAGCGCTTATTTTACAAGCGGCTTATGGAGCGGTTGATTTACTTATTGTTGGAAGGTTTGGAACAACAGCAGGACTTTCAGCAGTTTCTACAGGAAGTCAAGTTTTAAACTTGATAACATTTGTGGTAACACAATTTGCGATGGGAATTACAGTTTTAATTGCAAGATATATTGGTGAAAAGAAAATGAATTCGATTGGTGCTTTAATAGGAGGAGCAACGGTAGTTTTTGCAATTATTTCTGCAATTATATTTGTAGTTATGATTACGTTAGCATCACCAATTTCAACTTTAATGCAATCACCTAAAGAAGCACTTGGTTTAACTGCTACTTATGTAAGAATTTGTGGGGCAGGTATTTTCTTTATTGTTGCTTATAATCTATTATCAGCAATCTTTAGAGGTTTAGGCGATAGTAAATCACCTCTTTTATTTGTGGCAGTTGCCTGTGTTATTAATATTATTGGTGATTTAGTTCTTGTTGCAGGATTACACTTAGATGCAGCAGGAGCCGCCATGGCCACTGTCTTTGCCCAAGCAATCAGTGTTGTGTTTGCTTTAATGTTATTATTTAAAAGAAAATTACCATTTAAAATTACAAAGCATGATTTTAAAATCAATCCACATTGTGTTCAAGCTTTAAAAATTGGATTACCATTAGCGCTTCAAGAATGTTTAACACAAATTTCATTTTTAGCTTTATGTGCTTTTATTAACCGTTTAGGATTAGAAGCATCATCCGGTTATGGTGTTGCTTGTAAAATCGTTAACTTTGCCATGTTAGTACCAAGTTCATTAATGCAATCAATGGCTTCTTTTGTTGCCCAAAATGTGGGTGCTGGTGATGAAAAAAGAGCAAAACATGCAATGTTTACAGGAATGGGTATTGGCTTAATAATTGGTGTTGTTGTCTTTATCTCAGTTTTATTTAAAGGAGATTTACTTACAAGTATTTTTACAACAGAAAAAGCCGTTATTTTACAAGGGTATGCTTATTTAAAAGGATTTGCTATTGAAACAATTGTAACAGCAGTATTATTTAGTATGGTTGGTTATTTTAATGGTCATTATCAAACGGTATGGGTCATGGTACAAGGACTTATTCAAACACTTCTTGTACGTTTACCACTTTCTTACTATATGTCAATTCAACCACATGCAAATTTAACAAATATTGGTTTAGCTGCACCAATTGCGACAATTGTTGGTATTATACTAAATGTATGTTTCTATATTTATTTAAGTAAAAAAATGAAAAAAGAAAATGCTTAGGAAGTGTGAAAAACACTTCTTTTTTAATAAGAAGAATTTTTTGTGTTGGAGCTACTGTTGCCATTGCTGTTGCAATTGAAGAAGCTGTAAATATCGAGGAATATTTTATTGCTCTATCTTTACAATTACACTGAAAAATAATGGATTTTCAGTGTAATTGTAAAACACCTGTTATAAGTATATTAGATGAAAACATGCTGAATACGTTTTAATCAGCATTATTTTTATTTATAAAATTTTCTATTAAAAAATCTTTAAATTGTTTTTTATGTACATCATTATCCGCAATTTGAATACGTCCACCAAAACCGATGATCCATGAATAAAATGTACTATTTATAATGTGTCTTACTTGGACTATCTATTTTCTTTTTATTATGATAAAAAACGTTGATATATCAATACTTTCAGCTGATTACATATTAGTTGATTTTGCTTTTTGGCATACTTTTGACATCTTTTGTTTTGAAAACATCGTTTACAGTATCTAATTTCTTGTTTTCTTTTAGATGAGTATAGATATCTAAAGTAGTCTTAATATTACTATGTCTTAATAATTCCTGGGTAGTTTTTATATCTACATTATTTTCATATAAAGTGGAAGCAAATGTATGTCTTAGGTCATGACAAGTAAACCCATATTTATTTTTTAAAATCCTATTAAAATAGCTAACATAATAGAATTGATTATTTTTTTGACAAATATATTCATTATGATGCGTTTTCAAATATTCCAATAATATTTCTTTTAATTGGTTATTCAAAGGTATAGTGTCTTTTGATTTTTTTGTTTTCAATTTTGAAACAACTTTATATTCCTTTATATTCCTTCCTGAATAGATCAATTGATTATGAATGTTTATTTCATTATTTTCAAAATCAATATCACTTTCTTTCAATGCTAGAATTTCAGCGATTCTCATGCCTGTATAATATCCAATAGCAATGGTAATTGCATAGCTATCATCCAACTCATTATATGCTTGAATAAAAGTTTCAAAAGGAACTATCTTTTTTTCTTTTTCTTCTTTTTCAGCCCATTTAAATGTTACAAGGTTCATGGGTGAACTGTCTATATATTCCATTTTAATTGCAAATGAAGTTACATTTTTAACGATGTATCTGACAGTTTTAACTGTTGAAAATGTCATTTCTTCTAAGCTGTTGAAAATACTTTGTAAAAAAGCATAATTGCTGAACAAGTTTATTTTAGAATTTCCAAACGAGTTTTTTATATACTTGTCAAATGTAACTTTCTTTCTTCTAATTGTGTTTAATGATAAGTTTTTTCCTTCAGATTCCATAAACTCTTCAAACACATCATTAAATGTTTTATTTGTTCCTTGATTCAAAGTGCCTTTTTCTTTTAATCTAGCCTTCATTTCAGTCTCATGTATCTGTGCCTCTTTTTTTGTTAAAAACCCACTTTTAGAATAATACTTTCTTTTGTCAAACATGTCTCTGTAATAAAAATAAACTTGATAAGTATATCCGTTTTTTGCTTTTTTTGCAGGTCTTTTTCTAATCATATATCACGACTCCTCTCATATTTTGTATAATAAAACGCCCATAACGGAAAAAACAGGCGTAATATCTAATTTAAACTTCTAAACTTGTCTATCTTGAAAGCTTCTATCATTTGCATGATGTCAGCCATATCTTCAGGAGATATCTCATGATCAACAGCAAATATAGAATTTTCATAGATATCTATATAAGAATCCAGCAAATCAGGATGGTTATCATAGAGATAATCTAAATTGTTGTCATGGTTGGTTTTTTTCATTTATAAATTCCTCTCTGTCTATAATTTGAATTAATGGTACATATTAGGTATACTTATACCAAAAAGTATAAAAAAGAAGGTGGTATAAGTATGAAATGTTTAAAATATGTACTCAAAATTTATTTGAGACTTCTTTTTGATAAAACAAAGTGGTATCTTGCTACATCGTGTTTATTCCACGTTGGGTTAAGAACTGGTTCAATATACATTGTTGTTTTATCGTCTTTGCTTTATTTAAAACTGATAAATGAGGTTACTTCTTGAAATTTTTGATTGAATCTAATAATTCTATAAATTTTTTGTAAGTTTCGTTGTCTTTCAAATATGTATTTAATAAAACTTTTAAAACAATAAAGGCAATAACAACAAAATTTTCAGCTATTAAATTTATTATTTGATCTATTAAAAATGAAAATAATTTAATTTTTAAAGAATAACCAATAAAATGATTAGCAATGACTAAAGCTTTAGATACGTTTTCTGTTGCTTTAACTGGATCATCGATAAAAGATGCTGCTTTTAATAGAACATCAAATTGTTTATAATCGATTTCAGGCTCTACGTATTCTTTATTATTTATAGTTGCTTTCATTTCAGCAACAGATATATCATTTGGAAATGGAATGTTAAAATCAATATCATCAATTTTTGATTTATCAGTTTCATCAGCATTGAGGATAGATCGAATTATTTCTATGTTTTTGCTTAACGAGTCGTTAATTGAAGAAAAATCAATATTTGATATGAATGATTTAGATACCTCAGATATATATTCAGAAGAAATACAGATATTTGATTTTTTAAGTGAATCAATCACATTTGAAAAATGTTTAAAATCATCGGAACTAGCCAAATTATTATTAAACGCTTCAACTAACTGTTTGGCATAATCGTTTAACAAAGGACCTGAAACATCAGAAATTTGTTGTTTTAAAGATGCTATATTCTCTTCAAAAAAAGAATTATAATCATACATATCTATATATTTTTTTGATAACAATGTTTCATCATAGCTATTTTTCATTCAAGCCACCCCTTTAATCGATTATCACTTTCTCACTCAACGAATACCAAATCTTTAGTGGTATTCTTTTTTTATTAAATCGTCAAAATAAGTTGTTTTTATTAAGACTAAATTTATTTTTTTCACAATTCATTTTAATTATTTATGTTTGCCATAACACCATAAAATTTATTTGCTTTTTCAAGTGAGGATAATAAAAATACTGTATTTAATCCTGTTTTTGATTTCATGTAGATATTTACATATTCACAAATAGGATAGCGTACGTTATTTTTATATCTTTTATCAGGACTGCCATTTTTATTTACATACTTCCATGTATAATTAACTATTTTTGTATCATTAGGAACTTTTTGAGATTCAACAAATGTTGTTGATTTTCCATCAAATTCAATATCATCATATGGTATAGCACCGGCCTTATTATTTGATATTATTATTAATCTATCAGGGAAAATGTAATAAGATACTTTATTTGCATCAAAACGTATAGTATTGATATTTGTTTGTAAATAGAATGGTATTTTTTTGACAAGCTTTACTTTTTCTCTTGAAATATAATTTTTCGCTCCAGATGCAATTTTTTTATTTTTTACTTTTGATGTTTTTGTTTCAATCCATAAGCCATCACAATCAAGCAATGAATTCCATGCATTTGTTTTTTCTTGAAGGACATCTTTAATATCATCTGTTATTTCATAAGTAATATCGATTTTTCTAAATAATATAAGATGCAATTTACCAATGAGTGCCATTAATGCAAATACAATAAAAAAAGGTAAAATGATAGTTAATGATAGACATATAATCAATGAGCAGTTATATATTTTATTTAATTTCAATGTAAGATTTAGTTTTTCTAAAAATATTTCATAATTCTCATCATTATATTTTTCTATCGAAATTTTAGAAAGTTTTTGCTCGTCATAAGAATTAAAAGATTTATTTTGATTTTTACTATATTGATGGCTATTTTGAGATTGATGGTTTTTTTGTTCTTCAACATAACTTAACCCTGTTCCAGGTATAGAGTAGGTTTTTCTTGTTTTTCCATTTACGGTTTTTGTAACTCTATATCCTTTTGTACCCCAACTATATCCAATTCCAGATTTTGAAATATTTATTCTAAATCCTCCACCAAGATTTATACTTTTTCTATATCTCGTTCCCATAATTAAACCTCCGAAATTTTCTCATTCAGTGAATACCATACTTTAAGCGGTATTCCTTTTTCTTTTACAATAAATTCAATATTTTCTAGTTCTTTTATATTATGTAGTTCTTCATACATCAGTAATCTAATAGCAAATTCATTTGCTTCTCTTTCTAAACGAGTTTTATAGACTCGCCTTAGAAAATTAAAACTGATGTCTTTATCAAAATGCAGAACATAGTGTCCCAATTCGTGTGCTATAAGAAAATTTTCATACGCACAATCTAAATCACTTCTTACAAATATGTAGCCTTTAGAATCAACAATCATCAGTCTTGAATCTAAAGTTTTTGCTTTGAAATCTTGGTATTCAATTGAAATATCAAGATGATCTACAAGCTCTTTAATGTTTGAAGTATTATATTTTTTAATTAAATCTTTGACTTTATATTCTATATTCATTCATAAGCACACTCCTTAGATATTATTTGTGCTTTCTAGATATAATTTTCAACATATCAGCAATATCATCTGCCATCTCCATTATTTCATCGTCGGACATATTATCTAAATCATAGCCACCAAAATCAGCTACCATGTCTTGTTTTAAAATGAAACTCAATGCTTCTTGTGGGGTAGAGAAGGATAAGCTCGTTTTGTTTTCGTCTTGCCTCGATTTATTGTAGATAGACATATCACTATCAATATCAGTTCTACACATTATGTAATCAAGCGTTACATTGAAAAAATTTGCAATTTTTACCATTTTATCAATTTCAGGTGTTCTTTTATTGTTTACATATTGTGATATTGTTGCTTCGGAATCAGAATAACCATATTTTTCATTGAATTTTTCTACAAATTCTTTTTGTGATAATCCATTTTTCTTAATTAATTTTTTTATTCGATCTCCTGGTTTGTCGTAAGTCATAATAACATTTTCATCTATGATATTATTTGAGTTAAGCAAAACCGTTCTATCTCTTAATAAATAATCATAAGAAACATCAAAATATGTTGCTATCTTTTGTAATGTAGTTAAATCAGGTTCCCTCTGCCCATTTTCCCATTTACTAATAGCGCCATTAGAAACATCTAGCATTTTAGATAATTCACATTGCGATAAATTGTTTTTTTCACGCAGTTTTCGTAGGTTGTGAGAAAAAAATGATTTATTGGTAACTTCCTCTAAATCTTTAGCTTTATTAGCACTACAACAAAGAAAGTCTAAAGATATATGAAAGTAATCAGCAATATTAATCAATCTGTCTAAATCAGGAATACGCTTATTGTTCTCAAATTGAGAAATTGTTGCTTTGGATTCGTTGAGGTGATAACGTAAATTTAATTCGTTTGCTAGTTGTTCTTGTGTCAAATGATTTGCTTGTCTTAATGATTTTAATTTAGAATAAAATATATTATCCATCACTTTTTATGCCTTTTAGAAACGATTTTTAACATATTAGCAACATCCTCAGCCATTTCGTTAATCTCATCGTCAGACATAGATTCTAAGTCGTACCCACCAAAATCAGCAATCATTTCTTGTTTTAAAATGAACGATAGTGCTTCTTGAGGTGTTGCAAACGATTGATGTTCGGTATCAATATTTTCTCCTTTTACATATCCAGATACTTCCAATAAATATTCTAACGAAACATGAAGAGCTTTACTTATTTCTTTTAAAGTTTCTATGGTAGGTGAAACAGGCTTTCCATTTCTTGGATCTTTTCCATTTTCGAGTTTATTAAGATATGTATGGCTTATTCCTAATAATTCAGAGAATTCTCTTAGGCTCATATTTCTTTTTGTTCTTTCGCTATGTAAATACTTTCCTAGTGTGTTTTCCATAAATAACATCTCCTTAATATAAGTGTAAACCACAGTTAACATTAATACAAACAAAAAAGTACTATTAAAATGTATTTCATAGTTGACAATATATGTAAACCACGCTATACTTTAATTGTAAAACATGAGTTACAGGAGGTGGAATATGAGAAATAGAATTAAAGAGACTCGTGTTGCAAAGAAAATGACACAAGGGGAACTTGCAAGTAAATCTGGCTTAACAAGACCGTATATTTCAAAATTAGAAAATAATGAGGAGTCGGTTATAAAAAATACAACAATGAACTCAATAGCAAACGCTCTTGGGAAATCTGTAAGTTATATTTTTTTTAACGATAAGTAAACCATGATTTACAATGCTTATTTCTATCAAGCACAAACATATTTTAACTGATATTTGATGGAGTTTCTTAAAAAGACACTTTATTAAATGCAAGAATTTGGAGTTTAAGAAAGGAGCAAAGAAAAATGGAAAATGTTGAACAAAGATATCCAATTACCATGGCTGTTTTAATAAATGCTGCAGATAGAATTACTAATTGGAAAAACGTAACCCCACAAGCAAAATTAAGAAAGCAGTGTGAAATTGCACGTGTTGTTATTGCTTTATCAAACACGTTATAGAAAGGATAAATCTAAATGGACAAATTAAGGAAATTCAGGGAGAGCTTGCATATGTCTCAAAAGAACATGGCTAAGAGAATAGGCGTTTCTCCATCGTACTACTACAAAGTGGAAAGTGGTTATCAAAATCCCAGTTATGAATTTCTAGCAAAATTTAAGAGAAGTTTTCCAAATGCGAGTGTTGATCAAATATTTTTCAGTAAATAAAAAAGCCATTAGTAGTGTTGGTACTAACGGCTGCACAATTTGTTTACTTCTTTGATATCCAACACTTATCAAGTCTCAAACTTAAAGCAGTATGCATCTGCTTTGTTACCCTACAATGAGACAAATAGAATTTACCTTAAAGCTACAGTTTATAAAATAGCCGTTTTTCTTGAAAACGTACTAGTCGTTTATATAAATAAATTGGCTGTCACTAGTACAAACAAGCATCACCTGCTAGCACATGAATGTGTAAATTTTATTTTAGAAGAATAGGGGAGTTTAAAGCCGCTTTTAACATGCGACCACCTCCTAACTAGATATTAACTTTCGATATCGTAGTGTAACAATATTTTATCACAATTTGGAAATTTTTGAAAGGAGGAAACACACATGGAAGTCAGACCAACAAAGATGCTCACTGAAAAAGAATTACGTGAAGATCTAGGAATTTCAAGAGACCAGTTACTTAACTTTATTGACCTTGAAATATTTCGTCCTATCAGATTAGGGCGTGGTAGAAAATTCAGTCAACAAGAAATCTTGGAATTTCAAAGAAAGTATGCAGGTCTTGACGTAAGCAATTATCACAAGGCAAAAAAAGCTAAAGAATATGTAGATAGTTTAGCTTAAAAAAAATTAAATAGATTACTGGTCATCTAAGGGCCGGTCTCAACCTCCAATCCTATTTATTTAAGCAAGTCATATGATCATAAACGATAAAACAAGTGAAATTGTCATTTTAAAAGTATGAGATTGGTCCTTAGATGGTCAGTAGTCAGAAAGGAAAAATAGATTATGGAAGGAGCAAGAATACCTGTTTCATCTAAAAAAATAGGAGAAGAAATCATCAATGATTTTAAAAGTATTTTAGATTCTGATGTGATTGCTCATATCTCTTTTGAAGTTTGTGAAACTGAAAAAGAAAGTATGAGTGGGCATAAAATCACGGATTATGAAGTTGTTATCAAAAGAAAGGAGAAATAAATGAAGTGTTTATTAGCAATGTTGTTTATTGGTTTGGTTTTAGCTGTTTTGGTTCTTAGCTATTGGCTATATCAAATGAAATGGTTCGAGAAATCATACTATCAATTAGCAAATAAAATCAATCAAGAAAAGAAAGACAGAGTTTTAAAAGAACTTGCTGATCATGAAGCTATCAGACAAAAGATAGATAAAAAATTCATCACTATTTTAAGAATAGCTAGAAGAGATAATTTTCCTTCAAATCGTTTTGAGTTGGGCTATCAATTAGGCGAATTTGAAATAGAAGTCAACAACCTTTGGTTGGCAGGTGGATTGAAAGTACAAACAAGAGAAAAGCTTCTCTTATGTGCCAGATTAGCAGCATTTGATATTGAGGGGGTGTAGTTATGAAGTTATCTGGAAGAGGTCTTGCAACAACGATCATTATTACGCTAGTGATGGGCCAATTGTGTGTGATTGGTTTAAGAAACTTCTTGGATTTTATTTTCAGATAAAAAAATAACAGCACTTAGAAAAGCGCTGTCAAATCAAAAAAACCAAAATAACCAATAACAATTATAACCAATCAAAGGAGAAATCGCAATGAAATTATCAAAAAAAGGTGCAGTTACTCTAGCAACGGCACTAGTAGTATTCCTTATCACTACTGGTCTAATGCTATCAAGAGTTAAAGATTTAGAAAGTTCATATGATGAACAATCAAAACAAATGCAATTATTGAAAGATGAATACAATTCTCTTTCGAACGAGTTATCAGCTGAAAAGTCAGAGAGAACTAAATACCAAAGATTGTATGATGAAGTTTCTATCAGAAATGAACAATTAGAAGCTGAACTTGAAAATTGAAGAAGTCTTGGCCAATTCACTATTACTTTTTATTGGCCCGGAGAGGACAAGTATGGAAGTTTGACATCAACAGGTGCTATTGCTGAAGAAGGAAGAACTATTGCGGTAGATCCTTCAATCATTCCATATGGTTCTATAGTCTTGATTAATGGCAATGAATATGTAGCTCAAGACTGTGGAGGAGCTATCAAAGGAAACAAGATAGATATTTTTGTTGACAATCCGAAAATGCAAAAGTACACAGTAGAAATCTATATTAAAAGAGAGGAATAGAATATGACAAAAAAAGATTTAGAAGACATCATCCAAACCGCAAAAGCTGCAGGTGCAGATGTCAAGGTTGTTCAAATTGGTTCAACTGAAAAGGAAACAGATGAAAGACCAGCAGTACCATTACTTAAATTAGAATTAAGCATCAAGAAAGATGGAGATGCACTTTCGGTATTAGCTGATGCTGATTGGAACATCTTAGGAAGTCTTTTCTTAGAAATGGCTCCAATCAATATTGACATTGAAAAGGTCAAAGGAATGTTTACACCGGCTAAAAATGCTTTTATGCATTGCAGTAATGAATTGGATAACTACATCCAAGAACAATTTAAAGGAGCTTTAGAGGATGAAAAAGAAAGAATTAGAAGAAAGAGTTGCTGATTTAGAGAGTTCAATCATTTGCATGGAATGTAAGGATCATCTAGACAGTGATGATTATCTTCAACTTGGTTATCTCAATCAGGAATTAGCAAGTGCTAAAAAGGATCTAGAAAATGGAAACTACGAACTATGAGGAGTTCTTTCCTAATTGTAATGTCGATTATGTCAAAGACAAAAAACATTGGCATCAATTAAGAGGAAAAGGAATTGGTGGTTCTGATGCAGGAATTGTAATGAACGTAAACAATTACAAAACACCTTATGAATTGTGGGAGGAAAAGACAGGTGCTAAAAAGCCTGTATTTCAAACGAGTGAAGCAATTAAAAAAGGAAATGCATTGGAACCTATCCTCATTGAATTGTTCGGTGTCCTTTATAAAAACAAGTTTGAATTGATTGATACGAAAGATATCAGTTTATCAAACAAGAAATATCCATTTTTAAGAGCTAATTTAGATGGGGCAATGATTGAAATTGTAACCAAAGAAAAATGGGGATTGGAAATCAAATCAACAACTATTCAAAATGGTGCAATGTTAAAAGAATGGGCCAATGATCACATTCCAATTACTTACTATTTCCAAGTATTACATTACATGATAACCACTGGATTAAGGCATTTTGTCTTATATGCAATTCTTGATATTCCGTGGGCAAATAATGGTGCAGGGAAGCAAGAAACAAGAGTTGTTTATCTTCACTATGATGATTTGGTGCTAGATGCAAAATATCTATTTAAAACGGAGTTGTGGTACTGGAACTTAATCGAAACACAAACACCACCACCATTTTTAGAAAATAGGAATAAGGAATTAAAAGAAGTCAGTTAGAAAGGAGAGCCTATATGAACGAAATTCAAATTAAATATGAAAACAATCAAATGCTAGTAAGTAGCTTAGAGATTGCTAAAAATTTTGGTAAAGAACACAAAAATGTGTTGCAAACAATTGGAAATCTCGTAGCTGAAAATTCAGCCACGAAATCAATGATATATGAAACTTCTTATGAAAATAGAGGTAGACAATATCCTATGTATTTAATGAATAGAGATGGTTTCAGCTTATTGGTTATGGGATTCACAGGAAAGGAAGCTCTTGATTGGAAAGTTAAATATATTGAGGCATTCAATGAAATGGAGAAAAAATTAAATGATCCTGAATTTTTAGTTCAACGTTCAATGGATTATTTAAAAAGTCGATGTGATGCATTGTTACTAGAAAATAAAGAATTGAAACCTAAAGCTCTATTTGCTGATGCAGTAAGTGCCAGCAATGAATCAATCTTGATTGGTCAGTTGGCAAAGCTTATCAGACAAAATGGCTATGAAATTGGTCAAAATCGTTTGTTTGAGTGGATGAGAGAAAACGAATATCTAATTAAAAAGGGTGAACGTTACAATCAGCCAACACAAAAATCAATGGATCTTGGATTGTTTGAAGTCAAAGAAAGAACAATTACTAATCCAGATGGAAGTACAAGGATTACATTGACTACTAAAGTAACAGGTAAAGGTCAAGTGTATTTCATAAATAAGTTTTTATCGTAGAAGGGAGAAGGAAAAAAATGAATGAGTTTCAATCAGGGCTACTTAATGAGCTAGTAGCTGTAAAAATCACAACCAAAGAAGAATTTGATAAAGTTATCAACTTCCTATCAATCAACAACTGCTTTCTTGTGAATGGAGAACCAGTTGTCAAACTAACATATCCAGGAGATAAAGCATTTGTCATTTTAAAACAAGACAATGCAATCTTCTGGCAACCAGCTAATCAAGTGTTAGATGAACGTTATAAAGTTGTCAACGTCATCGAATTCTTTAGACCAACTGAAGAAGAAAAGGTTGTTGAAGCAAAAGCTGAAGTTATTGAAGAACACGTTGACATTGATGAAAAACACCTTTCATTAGAAGTTCAAAAAAGACCAGCAAATGAAGCGATTGTTTCAAATATTGATGAAATGGTCAAATTGATTCCAGCAATTGAAGCTAAGAAAGGTGTGGTTGTAGATGAAAAGAACTACAAAGATTTTGTTAAAGCTAAAACTGGAATGGTTCCATTATATCGTTCGTATGCTAAAAAATTAGAAACTGAAAGAAAAGCAGTCAAAAAAGCATACATTGAGCCTTATCAAGAATTTGAAGCAAAGGTAAATAAAGTTGTTAAAGCTTTAAATGATACTGCAAGTGTTGTGGCTGAAAATGTGGATGTATTTGTTCAAAAGCAAAAAGAAGCTCTTAGAAAAGAACGTCAAGCAGCTATTGATCAACTAAAAGAAGTATTGATTTCTAGAAAGATGATTTCAAAGAAATATGCTGATCAGTTCGTTTTTGATGAAAAATGGCTTAACGCTTCAACATCCAAAAAGAAATTTGAAGAGCAAGTTGAAGCTCAATTCAATTCTTTAATGGAAAAAGAAAAGAATGACAAATTGAATCTTGAAATGATTAAAAAAACAATCACCAATGCATGTCTTATCGCAAATGTTGATGAAAAACTCATTTCAAGAGAAAAATATCAAGCTCTTTTAAATACTGAAGGTCTTCCTAAAGTAACTGAAATGATTACTGATGAAGTAGACAACATCAAAAAGCAATCACAAGCGGTTGCTCAACAAAAAGAAGCAGAACTTCAACATCAAAAGGAAGAGTTTGAAAAGAAACAAAAAGAAGCAGAACTTCAACACCAAAAAGAGTTGGAAGCAGTCAAAAAACAAGTTTCTCAAACAGTTGAAAACCAACCTAAATACACACCAATCAAGCGTGGTGATGAAACGATTGCTAACGTAAATGATAAGTATATCGTTACTGAGATCAAGCAAACGCCTGAAAGGTTCCAAGGCAGAACATGGAAGAAAACGTTTGAGTTTGAAGGTGATTTAGCAGCACTTCAAATGTTGAACAGATACATGGATGTAATCAAAAGCATCAATCCATCGTTTAACTTTAGTGAAGTCAAACTAACTGAAAAAGAATTAAGTGATCCTCGAACAGGAGTGGTCAATAAATATAACGTTAAAGAAATCAATTAAAGAAAGTTATGAGGTGAAATTATGAATAAGGTTTATTTAGATAAGGATGGAAAATTATTCGTTAATGGTCATGAAATTAAGGGAGTTATGTCTGTTTCATCAGAAACAGATTATCTAGGTACACAAATAGTTTTAAAGTTTGAAGGTGATTACAAATGCGATTTTATTTCATCAAGAAAAGGACATTCATTATCTGAACGTCCTAAGGAATAAACTTAGCGATAAAATCTGTAAGTTCTATCAAACCATTTTTAAATCTTTTTTCCATATAAATAATAGCATTATTTGTGAGAAGGAAGTCGCCACTTACCCACTCCTTAACAAAACCAATGGATTTTAATTCATCTAGAATGTCGCCAACATCTTCGATATTAAAATCTAAAATATATGGTTCTCGTTGCTCAAAGTTATTTTTAAATTGTTTTGATCTGTCTAACGAATAACCTTGAGCACGCCTTTCTAGAAATGTTTTATATGTAGAACATAAGAATTTATCAGCTAATTTTGTTAGCACTACTGACACTATTTCACCTCACTTTCGAGGTAAATTATAACACTAAACAAAAGGAGAATAATTAATATGGCAGTACAAAGTGTAATGCAACAAGCAACTAAAAATCCAGTAACAACTGGTATCAAAAAATTCAACAATTTAATCAATTCAAGCATCATGAGAACTAAAATCCATCAAATGGTTGGTGCAACTGATTCACAAGAATTTATCACATCAATTACAAGTGCGGTTAATACAAATCCTGCATTAGCTGAATGCGATCCACAAACAATCATCAGTGCAGCATTACTAGGGCAAAGTTTACATCTTAAACCTAGCCCTCAATTAGGCTATTTCTACATGGTCCCTTATAAAAACAAAAAAAGAAATGTACAGAAGCACAATTCCAAATTGGTTATAAAGGATATCTTCAATTAGCAATCAGATCCAACGAATATGTTGATATTGATGCTATGGAAATTAGAGAAGGAGAATATAAAGGGCGCAATAAGTTAACTGGTAAGCCAGAGTTTGAATTTGTTCAAGATGATGATGTAAGAGAAAATCTGCCAGTAGTTGGTTACATGGCTTATTTTGAAATGAAAAATGGATATATCAAACGTTTATATTGGTCGAAAGAAAAAATGCTTAATCACGCTGATAAGTATTCACAAGCATTTTCTAAAGAAGCAACAACAGGACAATATCCTAAAGTTTCATTTGCTGATTATGAAGCTGGAAAATATGATCCTAAAACTGAATGGCAATATTCAAGCTTTTGGTATAAGAACTTTGATGAAATGGCCAAGAAAACAATGCTTCGTCAATTATTGTCAAAACATGCTTTATTATCAACTGAAGCGATTGAGAAAGCTGTCACTTCTGATAATGCAGTAATAGATGAAAACTTGAATCCTCATTTTGAAGATGAAAACATCATTGATGGAGTTGCAACTGAAAAAGAAACACCTCAAGCAATTGAAGCAAACACAGCTCCAACGATGCAAGATATCATCAAAGAAGAAAAACAAGCTGAAAAAGTTCCAGTTGATGACTTTGACCCAATGTCGATGTAGGAGGTAACAGAATGCAAGAAGAATACGTTATACTCCCTCAGTCATTTACAAAAACAAAAGCCTATAGAGATACTAATTCTCTATGGACTTTCAGTTATCTATTATTCAATTGTGATGATGACGGACGTTTAGAATTTGATATTCGAAACTTAGATTTATCAATCAGTGAGAATAAATTCAAAGCATCATTGAAAAAGTTATATGATGAAGGATTGATTTATGGTGATACACAAGGTAATCACAGAGAAATCTATATCAGTGATTATCGAAAAAAATATGTAGAATAAGAGGTTTTATCAATGGCTGAAAAAGAGGTAAAGAAAGGTTATACAGGATTCTCAAATGAGCTAGTGAATGATCCTATTATTAAAAATTCAAAAGCATGGACACTGTTCTCCTATTGCCTCTTTAAGGCTTATTTTGATGACAAATACGGAGAGGCAGGAACCTTTACAACAACTCAAAAAGAAATCGCATCTCATCTTGGATGGGATTATAAAACATTGATTAAATTTATGAAATTCCTAAAGGATAATAAGTATATTGATTATCAAACTTCTAGTCAAAACACAACAATAAGGGTGCTTGATTATAGGAAGTGGAGAGGGTATTGATATGGAAAAATTCCACAACCGATATGGAAAAATTCCACAACCGATATGGAAAAATTCCACAACCCCTTTCTATATATAAACAATATAAACAAAATAAAACAAGAAAAAACAAGATAAAACAAGAGTGGTGTGTGCACACTCACAAATAACAATCCTTCGCATACGACTTTGCAGATTGCTATATATAGTAAGCACACAACATTTTGAAAGGAGTTTAGAAATTTTGGAAAAAACTGAAATTAAAAAAATTTTGAAATTTTACAAAAGTATTTATCCAAATTCCAAATTAAGTGAATTGAATATTGAAACAGTTAATTCATGGTATTTGATGTTTGAAGATTACTCGTATGAACAAGTTCAAAGAGCTATTATCAAATTTTCAAAATCTAATAAATACATTCCTAATCTTGCTGAAATTATTTCTAACATTGAAGTTCCTGATTACACAGTCACCAAAATTGAACCTTATACAGTAATCGTTCAGTTTGAAGATGAAGTTTATGGAAACTTCCCATTCAGGTTTTTAACCTCAAATGAAGCTAGAGAGTATTCTCAAAAATTCAAAGAATGCAATTACGATAAGGAGTCAATCAGGATATTGCATGAGCAACATGTCAGAGAACGTAATAGCGGAGTTCTTACATACAGGGGAGAAGCAAAGGTAAGATTAGAACAAAAACTTCAAAATCAAAATAACAAGGGAAGTAGAAGATATGATAAACAGAGTAGTTTTAGTTGGTAGGATGACACGTGATCCTGAACTTAGAAGAACTCAAAACGGTTCAGCAGTTACAAGTTTCACTTTAGCAATTAATCGACCAAAGAGAAATGATGAAGAACAACAAGCGGATTACATTTCGTGTGTAGTTTGGAACAAGACTGCTGAAAATGTTGAGAAGTACTGTTCTAAAGGTTCATTGATTGGAGTTGAAGGAAGACTTCGTTCAAGAAGCTATGACAACGCTCAAGGACAACGTGTTTATGTTACTGAAGTTGTATGTGATTCAGTTCAGTTTTTAGAAACAAAGTCTAGAGACAAATATGAAGAACAACAATATCATTCGCAATCGACATACAATCCAAATCAGTACCAACAACCAACACAAAATCAACAACAAGACAGTTTTATGAATGAAAATCCACCTTTCAACATCATGGAAGATGACATTCAATTCTAGTCTAAAATAAAAAACTTAAAATTTTCGTTTCTAGCGAGCGTTTGTTATAAAGATGATTAACTTTACCAATTATCCAAAAACATTCGTTAGAATGAATATTTGACCAAGAAAATAACAAATTAAACAAAAAAGGAGAGATGAAAATGCTCATAAAAAAAGATGAAGAGCCGTTTTTCTATAAATTTCTTTCAATAGCAAAGGAAATCATCAGGAAAAATAAAAGATACACACCAGTATTTTATGGCGACGATGAAAAATTATATCTAGTATGTAACAACTATGCTGCAGCATACGACTTCCAAAGTAATTTACTTTTAGATGATGAGTTAAGAGAATTTGGAAAAATCCCTTATGAATTATCGGAATTACCGAATGGGGATATGAAATTGACAAAATCTGAACATTTTAGCTGTCAAGAATCATATTTGATTGCAGTTAGAAATTTCTTCAAGCATACAGGGTATATGTCGAAAAAGGTTTTTTCTGTAGATAAAGGTGATCCTTACAAGATTCCTAAAATTGTTGAAGTGACACAAAGATGGATTTCTGAAGAAGATAATAAGATTTTGGACAAGATAGGATTTCCTGATATCTATATGTTGGATGCAAAACGTGTTGATGAATTTATTACGCTTGCTGGTGATTGGAACCCATATTATTTGGCAGCATGTGATCAAACCGAATTAAATGGTGGACAAACCACTATTACAATGACAGTTTACTTCAATATCAAAGAGGATCCTAAGAAAAGTGCTTGTGATCAACAAACAATGGAACTTGTACAACAACCTACGAACTATGACGAATTCGAAGATATGGATGTAGAAGAACCTGAAGACGAAGTGGTAGAAGATGATTATCAAGAAGAGGAACAATTGGATGCACTTCTTGAAGACACTGTTGTTCCAGAGGAGCTAGAAGATGATTTCGACCCAATGCGAGCTTAATCTTGGAATACAAGCGAACTACAAGAAGTTTTGGTTTACCGTTCCAGGAGCAATCGTTGGAAAAGGCAGACCGAGATTTACTACGCAAGGAAAATTCGTAAGAGCGTACACACCTAAAAAAACAAGGGATTACGAACAAAAAATAGCAATGTGCTATCGAAAAACTACAAGTTATCAAAGCGATAAGGCATTGAGGGTGAAGATATTTGCATACAGAGAAATTCCTAAGTCGACCACTAAAAAATTAAGAGGTTGGCTATTAGATAAAACGTTTCTATGTACCGTTAAACCGGATATCGATAACATCATAAAAGTAGTTTTGGATGCACTCAATAATGTGGCATATTACGACGATATTCAAGTGTGTGAACTGGTTATCATTCGTGAATTTGCTGAAAATGAATGTTTAAAAATATGTCTAGAAGAAGTTGGCGAAAGAAGGCCAAAATAGGAGGATAGAATTATGGGATTGTTTGATTTAGTTAGAGAAGAACAAGAAGCAAAGAAAAAAGCTGAGGAATCAGCTAAAGAAGATGTAAAAGATACAGTTGTCAAAGAAGTGAAAAAGGTTGAAGAGGCACCAAAAGAAGCTGATCAACAACCTGCTCCAGTTGCAAAAGCTGAAAAACAAGCGACTGAGGAGGTAAAACAAGCAGTAGAACAAGCAACTGAAATTGCAGAAGAATCTAAAAAAGAAGAAAAACCTGCAGGTAAAAAAGTACCTAAGAAAAAAGCAAGTACTGAAAAAACTTACAAGTATCCATTTGGAGTCTACTCTGAAGGAAGATTGATTGATGTTTCTTCTTATGGATTTGTGGATGGCCAAGATTATACAGAAAAGGAAATCACAAGCATTATGTTGCAACACAGACATTATGAGTTTGCAGGAACAATGGAATACAGTTATATCGAGGATGACAACGTTCTTGTTGTAACTGGAAAACAACATAGAAAAGGCTAGGTGGTTGACATGGCCAATAATTACACAAGATATAAATTTTACGTCATAGGAGTTGGTGGGACTGGTTCTCTTCTAGCAAGAGACCTTCCAAAACTTCTTTTAGGAACGTCACATAAAATGATACTAGTAGATGGTGATATAGTTGAATCTAAAAATATCGAACGTCAAGGATACCAATCTCAAGACGTTGGTGATAATAAGGCTTTGGCATTATCGAGAAAAATCAATTCTCTTTATCCAATAGAGTGTGAATTCGATGATAAATATTGCACTTATGAAAGTTTATTTGCTCTTATCCAAGATGATAAGGGATATGTTCCTGTAATCATAGGATGTGTCGATAATGATGCTACAAGAATGATTTTAGAAAAAGTATTTAAGAAGCTAGATGATGTTATTTACATTGACTCAGCGAACAGTGAATACGAAGGAAATATCTATATCACAACAAAAAAGAATGGTATTCAACAATGTAATTTGAGAAGTCAATGTTACAAATTCGATTTAGATAAGCACTCACTTGACGTTTCTTGTCAAGAACAGGCCGCCAAAGGAAATGTTCAATTTTTAGTAACCAATGCAAAAATGGCCGTATCGATATTGGAACATTGCAACGCTTTAATCATGTATCAGTTGAAAGAAGGTGTTCAACTTGTCAACAGATTTGAGACAGTTTTTTACGACTGTTCATGTTCCAGATAAATTAGAACCTAACACCTATGAAAAGTTTTTCATCAACGCTTTAAGCTATACATCACCAAAAGCTATAGATGATTTAACGATTGCATTTGAAGAAGATGAGTCTAATGATCTGATACAAAATTTTCAAGAAATTGACTTATTAGACGAGCATGTTTTTCCAGATGTTATCGATTATGAATTTGAAGAAGTTATATTAAGTCCTTTTTTTGACAGAAACGAATTTGCAGTTGATGGTTTTGAAACATTGATTGAAGGATTATATGATGAACAGAATGAAGTGTTTGTAAATGTAAGTTTTATTATTCCACAATTAAAAGGTGTCTTTAGAGAAATATATGCAGAAGCCAAAGAGTGGTGTGAGTACTCGGATGAAACATTATCCGAACCTAAGGTTGATTATTATAATCTAGGTACCACTGAAATACAGTTCCTGTATATCAAATTCAAAAATAAGGGAAAAGCTAGGAAATTCAGAAAGCTTTATAAAAAGAGCTATCAAATAAGAGCAATGCTATATGGTTTTGGATATCGATTTATAAATGGTCAATTTGTTAAAGGAAACGTAAGAAACATTGAAATTGAAGGATGGGAATATCCTGATTTGAATTTTGGAGTGGCAAATGAAGCTCTAGAAATCATGGCCAATGTTTCAAAAAAAGAAAGACACAATACGGAATTGTTGCAAATAATAGTCGAAAGAAAAGTAGATGATTGTGATTATAAATTTACTTCAAATGCTTTGATTTCAGCTCTTTCAAACACATTAAAGACAAAAAGCGAGGTGATCGTGTAATGAGAGAAGCAATCATTCGTTTAAACAACAAAAAAGATGATGCTGAATTATGTATCAAACAAAACGAGAAGATTACATTCAAAATGCTTTCAAAAGAAGAACTGGTAAAACTTTTTAATGATTTTTTTATCAAAGATCAGCATGAGAAAGCAAACATAAAATTGTTTTCTGAAAACACGATAGGTTCTGGTATTGATTATGTAGTCATTAAACAACCTGAACATATGCAATATGTTACTTATAATAATCATTCATACAAAATCAATTTTCCTAATGCTATCTATGTTGTTCATTACGACAATAAAATTGTTAAAAGCATTCAATGTTATTGCTACAAGAGTTACAAGGGTGGAGATACCGAACTTTATGAATATGCAATGCCCAACATGTTAACAAGAAATGAAATGTGTATGGGTAGTGCAGATAAGAGGATTATTGATGATGACATTGAAGGTGCTTTGAATAAAATTATCGCTACACCTTACTCACATGGCAATTTTGATGGTATAAAAGGATTTTCAACAACAGTCAGCTATTTTGAATATTTAGAAGAAAATCCATTTCCGTACAAACTTTTAAGAAAATTGAACAGGAAATTAAGAGATGTCAAAGTGTAATGAATTAAGAAAATTACTTCTTGAATGGGGTGAAGACAGTTATTTGCCCCTCAAGAAAAAAATTTCGTATCTGGAAAATGAAAATTATCGTTTGAGAATGCAAAATTTAAGAATCAAAGAAAGAAATGAAAGACTTTCTATGATCATCAAGAAAAGAAGAGAGGAAGCAAACCAATGAAAATAGATAGAGGAATCGTTCAATGTGACAGATGTAAAAGAATTTTCAAAACCAAAGAGGTCAATAATTATAAAATCTCATATCAAGCAGGTGGATTGAAAAGTGATGGTGGCATGGGACTTGTAAGAAAGAAAGCAGAAATCTGTTCCGATTGCAATATGGATTTTGAAGACTTCATGCGTAATAAACCAGTTGCAGGACGTGATAACTCATGACAGGTAAAGAATGGTCAAAGTTTTGTAAAGAACATGGTGTTGTTGTCATTGATGCAAACTACAAGGATATGACGCATGAAGATGCTATAAAGTATTTTGATTTATTAAAAACTGCAATGAATCATGCCTTTGCTAGAAAGTATGATTTGGAAACTGGCCAATATGAAGATTACGCATTGCCTGAAGGGTCTACATATTACGAAGATGATATGAACAAGAAAGTTGCTTGTTGTGAATGCGGAAAGAAAATCATGTATGGAGCTTCTTATACATCAAGAATCATCTTGAATAGCGGTGGATTTGGCTATGCAGTATGTGAAGATTGTTATTACAAAAATGACATGAAAGATATCGTTAAGAAAGGATGAACAAAGATGATTAAAGTAGAAGAAATCGCTGAAAAATACAAAGGCTACGAAGTGGACGAGGAGAAACTAAAAGAGTTTCTCACTCTGCCTAAACCTAAAACAGTATGGGATTTAAAAGGAAGTGATAAATATTGGTATATTTCAGATTATGGGCAAATTTGTAAAAGTACATTGATTAATTTTGAATGTGAGATTATTAGAAGAGCTATTGGAAATTGTTTCTTAACAAAAAAAGAAGGCGAATTTGAAGTTGAAAGACGCAAGGTTGAAACCACTTTGTTGAAATACGGAAAAAAAGGCAAAAGTTCTCAAGATGAAGAATATTTTATTCTTTATGATTTTGTTGATAAAAAGGTTGCAATTTATCCGAGTGGAGGAGTTTGCTATCAAGGCACTATTTATTTTACATCCTATGCTTTAGCACAAAAAGCTATTAAAGAGGCTGGGAAAGACAACATCAAGAAATATATTTTTGGAGTTGATGTTGAATACGTTAAGAAAGGTTAAGGTGTAAAAAATCTGTAGATTGCAGAAAAAACGGTACTAAGGAGGAACAACAATGAAAACAGTAGAAGAATTAGAAACTGTATTAAGTTATCAAGAATCGTTTTTGAAAAATTAGATAAGGAGTAGATTTTGAAATGAAATTTTATGTAATTTATGAAGAAGCCTATGGTTATTATAAAGGAAGTTGTGCTTTCAAAGGTGTAACTTCGTCTCGAGGGTTTGATTTAAAGGTTTTTAACAATAAAAAAGAACGAAGAGAGGCACAAGAAATTGAAGAAACTGAATTTGAAATGCCTGATTATGAGTACAATTATTTCGGTGATATTGTTGGACAAGTAGGTGGCGGATTTTATTATTATACTTTACGTTTGCGCATTGAAAAAGCCGTGTGGAAATATAAAGATATTGGCTTTGAGGAAGCCTCTAAAAATGAATATTTTAAAATTTTCATTTCCGAAAAAGAAGCAAAAGAATTCTGTGATAATTTAAACTACTTATCAGTTTTGTTTGGACCAGAATTAAAATATTTAAAAAACGCACCTGATGATTATATTAACAAGCCATATTATTATCAAGAGAATGATAAAATTGTTGAAGAAATTCCAACAACTATTTTCCAAATTCAAAAATTATTTGCGGAGCATAAAGGAAAGATTGCTCTTTCAAAAGAAAATATAAAATCAAATATTTTTATTGAGAATATTCATGATTTTTATCTCCAAAAAGATAAAGAAAAGCGTCGACTTTTCATTATATTAAAAGAACTAAAAGAAGAAAGAAAAAGAGCTAATCAATACAAAGAAATGTAGAAAATTGCGAGGTAATAGATGATGAATAAAATAGAAGAATTTAATGTTGATGAATATATAGATAAAGTAACGGAAACAAAAAGGATATTTAGACAATCGCTTGAAAAATATGGCAAAGAACCGCAATGCAGACAAACGATGGAAGAATGTGCTGAACTTATTCAAGCAATTAATAAATTTCTTCGTTATCCAAATGATAAACATTATGCTAATTTAATTGAAGAAATAGCTGACGTTGAAATTATGCTATATCAATTAAAAGTGATGTTTAATATTGATGATGATCAAGTGTTTGCTTTTAAAGTAGAAAAAGCTAAAAGAGAACAAGAAAGGTTAAAAGAACTATGACAGCAAGAGAAATGTTTGAATCAATGGGATTTAAAAAAGATAAATTTGATTATTTTGGATTAGATCGATTTATTTATAAAAAACCAATCGTATATGAAGAAGAATACTTATATACATTTGTAGTTTTGTTTGATAAAGAGCAAAAAATAACAACAGTATACCATGATGAGTATTCTGAAAATTATGATCTTTGCTATGATGAACCGCCTGCAGTTGATATGGAACTTTTAAAAGCAATCAACCAACAATGTAAGGAATTGGGGTGGCTATAATGGATGCTGCTTTATTTGAAATTGACAATATGTGTCATGCTTTAGGGTTTGATCCTAATGGAATTAGAAAAGGTCAAAAAGTCTATGAGTATTATAGAAATTTTTTTGTTGCTAGTGGAGAGTATAAAGAAAGCTGGGAAAAGTTAGTTAAATGGGGAAATGCTGCTAAAGCTTCTAATGCTATCGTAGGAAGTTACTATTATGTAACCCAAAAAGGAATAGATTTCTTAAGCAGTATTTATAAGATTAAATTGCAACCAAGAAAATAAGGCAGTGGATAGAATGAAAAAATCAAATGTCAAAAAAATGAAACTTTATAATAAAGCATTACAATTTTATTGTAAACAATTAGAAAAGGCTCTTGATAAGGCATGTGAAGAACTGGAAAAATGTGAAAAAGATTTTGATAAAATATATGGTACCAGCTATGCAAAAATAAAGAATAAAAAATATTGGAAAAAGAAGGTGATGGAAGATGACTAAATTTGAATTAGATTTATTAAAAGAATTTTCTGATGATGGATGTGGTGGAGATGACTTTGATGAAATCAGTACATTAGTCGGCATGAGGATGAGAGGCTACTTTCAAGATGCCGAAGATGATGAAACCATTGATGAATTGATTTGGAGGTACGAAGAATGTATAAGTCACCAATAGAAATAGTAATGGAAGAATTATTTCAAAAGATGGATGAGGATTTTGAAAATTCAGTATTTAAAGCTGTACAAAAAGTTGGCATAAATGTTGATAAAGAAGAACTCCTAAAAGCTCTAATTTATGATAGAGGACAATATGATGAAGGCTATGAGGATGCAATGAATGAGGTCAAGCATCCTCAACCACTCAAATTTGAAGATTTAAAAGAAGGAATGTGGATATATGATGCTCCTTATGAAGAAATTGTAAGAATTAAAGAAATAGAATCTAATGAATGGATATTTCTTGAATGCATAAAATCCAAGGATTTATCTAATACATTTTTTCAAGAAGGAAGATTTTATCCAATTACTATTCCAAATATAGGAGATAAAAATGGGTAATCAGTATAGAAGAATGCAAACAGTAAAACATGCTTTGCAATACTATATCACTAGACCAGGAGCAAGTGAAAAGGATCTAGTAAGAGAAAAGAATTTATTAAAACGTGTTGAAGAAGATATTGAATGGTATGAAGAAAGACACCACATCAAAAAGAAAGAGGAGAAAAAATAAATGAAAAAAGTATTAATCATATTAGCAAGTGTATTTGCTTTAACTGGATGTTCAAAAGCATCTAGAGTTAATTGGAATATTAGAGAAGATGCAAACAACTTTAAAATTACAAGAAAAGTCGTTGCTCTTAATACTAGAACAAATGATCCATTATTCACTGTTGAGGGAAAGATTTCCCTTGATAGTGATGAAGATGGAGATTTAAACGTAACAATCAAAACTGGAAAAGGAAAGTACAAGCTGTTCTATGCGCATTTGTCAAATGATGTTACATACACTTGTATTCAAACAAACGCTAAGAAAGAAAATCCTTATGCCTATGACATTCAATTCTTTCCGGCAAAAGAAGTTATTGAAAATGGTGTTATTGATATCAAATCAAGTGAGTAGGTGGTAAATAATGCAGAAGATTAAATTAGAAGCTGAAAATGATTTAGAAAAACGTTGCAAAAATTTAAAAGAACAAAATGAAGCATTGATTAGTGGATTGGATCTTGCAAATGAAACAATAAGCAATCTATACGGTTTGCTTCGAGAATACCGTCAACAAAAAGAAAAGCTTTTAAAACAAAATACAAAACTGTTAGCGATTTATACTGTAATTATCATAGCTCATATAATCACTGCAATCATTAATCAATCATATCGAAATTCACTCATGTTTTATTTTCTCTCGGTCGTAAGTATTGTGTATGGTATTGATTTATGTAGTCAAAAATTCAAAAAAAGGTGATTGAAATGAATATATTAATTAAAAAGCTTAATGATTGTCAGTTGACTAATCAAGAAATCAAATACGTTATTGGTCGTTTAACGTGTGCAACTAATTTTGATAAGGAATTGCATTTGAAAGCAATTAAAAAACTCGAAATACAAAGAAAGTACCTTGAAGAAGGCAATGTAGAAATAAAAGAAGATGGTGATAAATAATGTACATTAACCCATTTTGGTGTGGAGTTGCAGCAACTATTCTTGCTGAATTGGCAGGGATAATTGCTTATGCAATTTATCAAGATCATAAAAATTAATAATTAATTATTTTGGAGGCAAGGAATGAAGTATACAGATGAAGAAAAGAAGATCATTGATGAAGTTAAAAAATATCTTAGAGAATTACGTCTAATCAACATTGAAAAATTCTCTTTAACATTTGAAATTGAGGACATTCCAAGCCCTCAATCAATTAAATACAGTGATGAAGCTCCTGGAGGTTTTTCAAAACCAAAAGGAGAACAAATCACTTCTAATATGTTGCGCAGGGAGCTTCTAACAAAGCGCCTAGAGCTCTTTAACAAAGAACTTGATAAATTTATGCCATTGGTGTATTTGCTCAATGCAGGACATAGAAACATCATTAGAACGTATGTATGTTCAAGAGGGTACAATGAAATGATTGACACATTAGAAGAATCGTTTTGTATCAGCAAATCAACTTACAAAAGAGAATTTCCAAAAGCATGTTTAGAATTATCTAAATATCTTGACATGGAACACCGCCCATCGCTTGAAAAATTGAATAACCAATTTTATGAAAGTATTAAGAGTGAATAGATTTATTCATTCTTTTTTTGTGTATGTATAGAAATTACTTATATTTTTAACATATATTGTGACATTTTCTCTACAATCTGTGATATAATTTCTTATGAGAAAATATATTCTTACGAAGAGTGATTATGTTAAGAAGAAAAAAGGAGTGTAGACTATGGCAAAAATAGTTTCTTTTACGTATTGTGATAATGTGGCAAATGATATGAATGGTAATCCTATAATTACAAGGCCTTTACAAATGATTACACCTATGGCAATACCATCTAATTTTACTTTTTCTATTTCATTTGGGGTTTATGATATCGATAAGATTGAAAAGAATTGCATTAATATAGATTTTTTAGATCCTAATGATGTAGTGATTTCAAATAATGAGTTAATACTTCCAGATATGCCTAGAGAAATAAATGAAACACCAGATCCCGTAGGTATTCAAATTAATGTAGAATTTAAAAATACGTATATAAAAGAAGAAGGTGAATATAAAACTAGAATAATTTTAAATGGTAGTAAACTAGGTGAGTTTCCAATAAATGTTCATAAAACAAATATAATGTAACAGAGGAGGAAGATTATTATGGTTGCTAAAGCAGCAATTTTAAGTGTTTTTGTAGTTACTTCTCTTGAATCAATGCCATTATCTTTAAATAATGAGACAGTTAATATAAATAAAAATATTTATTCTACATCATACAATGTTGGATATACTAATACAAAAGGTATGCATAGTTCTATTTATAATGTTGTGCCTGTTCAAGACAAAGAGGATGGGGTAAATGTGAGTTTTTCAGTTCCATTAACAAGAAATTTAGATAAATTAAGAAAGATATCTAAATTAGAATTAAAAGAAGATAATTCTATTTCGTTTTCAAAATATTTTATACAACAAGTAGCAAACATATTAGGTAGGTTAAAATATCAACCAGAAATATTTCCAACATTTACAGGAAATATTCAACTGGAATATGAAACAGATAATCAATATTTGGAAATTGAAGTTACACCTACTAACCTTATGAAGATTTTCTCTATAAAAAGTAATGGAGAGGAAAATGAAGGTGAGTTTGTGAGCTTGGATTTAGAGTTGATAAAACAAGAGGTTGAGGCTTTTTATGAACAAGATTGATTTTTATTTGAAAGAAAAATTATATAGAGCTGTTTTGCCTTATGAACCTTTTATAAAAGAAGATGGAACTATTTCTAGTGCTGCGTTTAAAGATTCGCAAGGTCTATCTGTAGATAGGCAAATGCATCGAGAAAATATCGAAGCAGTTAACTTTATTTCTACTATGAGAAAAGGAAGAATTGTCTCGGTTACAGTTGATAACTGTGATAAGAAATCTATTAGATATCTTCATTTACCTACAAAAGAAAATGATTATCATTCTGAACTGCATAAAGATACCCAAAAAAAAGCATTGACTAGTTCTCAAGCAAAGTATTTAGCAAAAATGTGTATTACTGAAAAACATTAAAAATTACATAAATAGTTGAGAGCAACAACAATTGCTCTTCTTTTTTTATCACAAATGATAATTTTTTATTAAAAATGGACCCAATTTGGACCCAAAATGAACCCAAAGTGAGCCCTAATTGGACCCAAAGTGGACCTAGATTGAACCCTTATTTTCATGCTATTATGCTATTGTGGTTTTTGAAGAAATGAAACAATCCCATTTAATTTATAAAATCACAGTTCAGACATATAGGTTAAACCCCTTGCTAAAAAGTTCCTTATGGGAGCTTTTTTCTTTTGCAAAAACAAAAAGGAGACAGTCATATGATTACAACAAATGATATTAATTCTATATTAGGGATTAAAGAGGCGTTTCAATTACATGGAGCTTTGAAAAGTGTTCTTTTCGACAAAAGTAAAAGAGAAGAGATATTTAATAAATTCTTAGAAATTGAAAATGATTTATCATATGATTGGTTCACTAACTATTTTCAAGAAGAGCAAGCAAATCGAAAAGGCATGATGCAAGATTACACACCTGATTGTATTTGTAAATTATTGTGCGAATTAAATAAAACAAATAATTCGAATCAAGAAATCGTTTTTGATTGTTGTTGTGGAATTGGTGGTTTAACAATTTCTATGTGGCAATCAAATAAGAATAGAACATTTTATTTAGAGGAGCTATCAGATAACTCAATGATGATGCTCCTTTTTAATTTATCAATAAGAGGAATGAACGCTTATGTCCGTCACGGTGATATTCTGACAAATACGTTCAAAGCATATTATAAAATTCAAAATGATGGTAAATTTAGCAACGTTGAAATTATTGATAGTATGGATGATGATTTCAAAGTCAATACAGTAATCAGTAATCCACCATATTCTTTGAAATTTGATGATGTGGAAAGCTTTAAAGATGATAAGAGATTCATTGATTTTGGTATTCCTCCAAAAGCTAAAGCGGATTATGCTTTTATTTTGCACGCATTATCACATTTGAAAGAAAATGGATCAATGTATTTTATTCTACCTCACGGTGTTTTGTTTAGAGGTGGAAAAGAAGAACAAATAAGAAGAAAGCTAATAGAAAGCAATCTTTTAGATGCAGTTATTGGTCTTCCTGAAAAACTTTTTCTTAATACAACTATTCCGGTTTGTATTTTAGTCTTAAAGAAAAACAGAAATAAAAAAGGCGTTGTGTTTGTAGATGCATCAAAAGATTTTATTAATAAAGGTAAGCAAAATGAGTTATCAAAGGAACATATTGATAAGATTGTTTCCTCATATAATAGCGATGACGATTTTTTGAAATTTAGTCATATTACAAATTATGATGAGATAAAAAACAATGATTTTAATTTGAATATTCCAAGGTATGTTGATACTTTTGAAGAAGTTGAACAAGTTGATTTAAGAGCAACAATAGAAGAAATCACAAGATTAGAGGATGAAATACATGACGTGGATATGGAACTTGCTAAAATGTTTGATGAACTTCAAGGACCTCTAGAATATCAGGAAAGCAAATTGAAATTGATTGAGCACTTAAATAATCGTTATACTCATGACATTTCGAATGCATTAAAAAGAATTTATGAGTTTATTAATAAAGAGATTAAGTTAAAAGAACATAAGAAAATGAATCTATTAGATTTGGTAGATATTGAAAGGTCTAAGAAAAACAAATTATATCCAGCGGACAGTATCTTGATTCAATTGTCTGCTACACGTGGCCAAATGCAATATATGAATAAATCAGGTCCTGCAGATGCTAAATATGGAGTAATGATGTTAAAGAATAAAGATATCAACCCTAGATATCTTTATTTCATTTTAAATATGAATATGGGGCCTTTCTTGAGTGTTTATCAAACAGGATTGAATATTGTTCCTGAAGTATTTAAATTCATGAATTTAGAAATACATACTGATAGGCAAATTCAAGATAAGATTGCAGACATGTTCGATGATTTTGAAAACATCGAAGTTAATTATCAAAAAGAGATTGCTAAATGGAAAGATATTAAACAATTTCATTTAGATAACATGTTTATTTAAAAAACAATGGAGGTGGTGACATGATTTGGAAAAACACGAGTTAGCATTTGAAGACTATAAAAATGGCATGAAACAAAAAGAAATCGCTAAAAAATATGGTACGACAATCAACACTGTCAAGTCATGGTCACGCCGTTATGAATGGTCCAAAAAGAAGAAAAAGGGTGCACACCAAAATAAAAGTGTGCACACCAAAAAAGAATGCAAAAAAATAGCTGAAGAAATAGTAGAAACAAGTGAGCTGGATGAAGAACATCAGCTCTTTTGCATTTATTATTTAAAATATCATAACAAGGTCAAAGCTTATTTAAAAATAAAACCCAAAGCTAAATATAACAGTGCTTGTGTCATGGCATCAAGATGGTTTAAAAAACCTGAAATCCAAGAAGAAATTAAAAGACTAAAGCAAGAGTTATATACTGATATTCTTTTGGATCCTAACGATATTGTTCAAAGATACATTGATATTGCTTTTTTAGATTCCGATGAATTGGATGGGAAGGCAATTAAAATGTCAGATTCTCTTAGAGCTCTCGAATGGTTATCAAGTCATTTGAACATGGCCAACGAAGAGCAAAAACTCAAGATTGAACTATTGAAAAAGCAATTGAATACGAATGATCAAGAAGATGATGGAGTTGAAATTATAAATGATGCACCAATTTAAGAAAACTAAGAAAAAACAGGTTCGCATTTCAGATATTGTCATTCCAAAGTTTTTGACCTGTTTCAATGACATTTCACATGTTCATAAGATTATGGACAGCGGACGTGCTGGTACCAAATCAAGTTACGCTGCTATTCATGGTATTTACAAGATTGTAAGTGAAGATGAATGTTCAGTAATCGTCATGAGAAAGTTTCACAATAAGCTTTCTAAGACTGTCTACAATGAATTCAAACGAGCAATCAAACGTCTAGGATTGAAGAAAAAACAGTTTAAGATAACTAAGAATCCAATGAAAATTACATATCTTAAAAATGGCAATTCGGTTTATTTTACAGGAAACGATTCTATTGACGATACAAAAGGGATCATTGATGAAGAAAAACCTATCAAACTTGTTATTTTAGATGAGCTGACCGAGTTTTTTGAACGTGGCCAAGGAGAAGATGAAATATCCAACATAGAAGCGACATTCGTACGTGGTAATGATGATGAATTCTGTATGGAGTATTATTTCAACCCTCCTAAAAATCCTAACGCATCCATTTTTAAATGGGTCAAAAAGATGGAAAAACGTAGTGACTGCATTCATATCCATGTTGATTATAGAGATGTTCCAGAAAAGTGGCTTGGTAAAAAGCTTATTCAATCAGCAATGGAAATGAAAAAAGTCGATGAAAGAATGTACAACTGGATTTGGCTGGGGATATCAATCGGACTGGATGAAATCATTTATTACATGTTTGATAAAGATAAACATGTTTTGGATAGAAATCTTACCAATGATGAAATCAACGGAATTACAAGAATTGATGCATCTTGTGATTATGGCCAAATGAATGCAACAGTATTTGAGTTTTGGGGACTCAACCCTACACAGAAAATCATTTTTGGACTTGATGAATTCTATCATTCAGGACGTGAATCTGGTAAACAGCTAACACCAAGCGAGTATGCTTTTAAGTTCAAGAAGATGTGTAAAAAAATCAAGGAAGAATTTGGACAATATCCTCGAAACCTCTATATTGACCCAAGCGCACGAGGGCTTGCTGAAGAAATCAAAAGGGCTTGTCCATTCATCAAAATAAGAGGTGCTCAAAATGATGTCAAATTAGGGATTTCAAGAGTCCAAAAAGCAATAGCATTTCAAAAAGTACTGTTCAGTACACGTCAGGAAATGCTTTTGAATGAAATCGTTATTTACAGCTATGATAAAAAAAGCATTGAAAGTGGTGCTGAAAAACCAGTAAAAGATGATGATCACTGCATGGATGCATTGAGATATTACATCATGGGCATTTGGAAATACATTAAAAGATATCTTCCTGATGTCGAGAAGAATGAAGGTGGTGAGGATGATTAGTGTTTACAGCAATAAAGAAATTTCTAGAAAGGATTAAGAACAGAATGTTTGCAACAAAAGATATAAATAAATTTTTCGATATCGATATTGCAATGTCGAATGACATGGTCAATTCAATTGATTTATGGAATAAGATTTTAGAAAACAAGCAGCCTTGGCTAAGTGAAGAAAAAGGTGTCAAATCATTAGCATTGGCACAAGGAATCTGTGAGGAACTTTCTAAAACTTCAACAAGAGAATTGATATCAAAAGTCATATCAAATGATTTTGTCAATCAGGAATATCAAGAATTCATCAAAGATATGAATGAAAATCTTCAATGGGCTTTAGGCGAAGGCGGTGTTGTTTTTAAGCCATATGTAAGTGACAATCAAATATTTGTTGATGTTGTACATGCTGATAAGTTTTTTCCTGTTACGTTTAATGGAAGAAAGAAAATCACCGCAGGTATCTTTGTAGAACAGATTTTTAAAGGCAAAAACGTGTATACTCGATTAGAATATCAAAAATATGAAAATGGAGTAAATACGTTTGAAAACTATGCATTTATGAAAAAAGATTATTCTCAAGGAAATTACAATTTCTATACGGATTTTGGTAATCAAATTCCATTGGAAACCGTTCCCGAGTGGAAAGACTTGGAAGAACATTTTGAAATTGGCAATGTTGACAGGCCATTTTTTTCTTACCTCAAAACACCGGTCATCAATACGATTGATAAGATGTCTCCTCTTGGGGTTCCATGTTATGTCAAGGCAATCAATCTGATTAAAGATGCAGAGGAACAATACAGCAGATATATTTGGGAATTTATCGCTGGTGAAATGGCTGTTGAGGCTTCTGGTGACGCATTTGAAATTGATTCACACACCCATGAGCCAAAACTTCCTGAAGGAAAGAAGAGATTGTACAGAACATATGATATTGATAATCCTTCAGGACAAACAACTAACATCAATGATTTAATCAAAGTACACGCACCACAATTAAGAGATGCCAATTATGCTGCAGGATTCAATGATATTCTAAAGAGAATTGAGTTCGAATGTGGTTTATCGTATGGGGATTTAAGTGATCCACAACAAGTCGATAAAACTGCAGAAGAAATCAAGTCGTCAAAACAAAGAAAATATGATACTGTTTCAGCAATTCAAGACAATTTGAATGTTGTACTTGAAGATGTAGCGTATGCAATGAATGTTTATGCTATTGGAATGGGTAAATCTAATTCCATGGAATGTGTTGTTGAGACCGATTGGGGAGACAGTATTTTGACTGATACTGAAAAACAAAGAAATATTGATCTTCAAGAAGTCAATGCTGGTTTGATGCCTGAATGGAAGTACAAAGTCAAATGGCAAGGTATGAGTGAAGAAGAAGCAAAAAGAGAAGTTGCTGAAAATTCTGATGAAGGCATTGAATACGATGATGATGAAGATGACGATACAGAAGAGGATGTAAATGTTAACTGATAAATTTTTAGAAGAGTCGGGTGATGATGTCTCAAATGACTTCAGCACATTAGAAACTCTTCTTTTAATTTGGATGGGTTTACGTTTAAGAAACCTTGCATCTTTAGAAGATATCGAAGAAGAGTATCCAAAATGGAAAAATAAAGCCTGTAGAGAGTTTTTTGAATATTCAGGTACTGAATTTCAAAAGGTCAAGAAATCGTCTCAAAGCAAAGTGAAAACAGCTATCAAGAGTGGTATAGCAATGACAGTCAGCAATATTTTTTCGAGATTGAAAGATACTGATGCTCAAACTTCTAAAAAAGACATGTTGAACAGGTCAAACAAGAATTTGAACAAAGGTATCAAGGATACTCAAGGTGAAATCAAAAACCTTTGCAACATTTCAAGAAAGTGCACCAACAAGCAGTTTATAAAGGCGTGTGATGAAGCATACTCTAAAATTGTTGCAGGAAACAATGCTGACAAGGCCATCGCATCATCAATAAGAAAGCTTTCTCAAAAAGGTATTGAAGTAGTTGGTTATACTGATCATACAACTTCAATGGATGCTGCAGTTAAAAGAGCGGTTACAAGTGGTGTCAATCAAACGTCTTTGAAGTTTAAAATGGATAACTGCAAAGAATTGGGCATCAACATTGTAAAGACTTCAAGTCATGGAGGTGCTCGACCATCCCATCAGGAATGGCAAGGTAAGTTGTTTTATCTTCATACTCCTGTAAAAGGTCTACAGAACTTTAAAAAGGCAACGGGATATGGCCGTGTTGATGGTCTAGGAGGAGCAAACTGTAGACATTCATTTTATGAAGTTACTGATTATGAGTATAAGAACAATCTGGTTGATACCGAAGAATTTGACAAGAACAGGAATGATGATCAATACGAGCTGGAACAAAAGCAAAGATATTATGAGCGTCAGATTCGTTCTTGGAAGAAAAGAAAGAATATTCTTGATGAATGCGGTGTAGATTCCACCAAAGAAGCTAAAAAGATTAGAGAATGGCAAGATAAACGCTCTCAATTCATTAAAGAAAGCAACATTCAATTCAAGAAAGAACATGGTATTGATAACGTTCTTAAAAAGGCTTATCCAAGAGAAAAAGTATTTAACAATGGCAAGTTATCAAACAAAAAAGGCAATAAATTATACAATGATGACGAATGGCTACCGTTCAATTTTAAGCCTAAAAAGGAAGATAAGCCAAAAATTAAAATGATTACCAATTCAGATGAATTTGTTGAAAAAATGATGAAAAAAGTAACCATCGAAAGCGATAATGATGATTTTAAAGAAGGCATAAAAAAAGAAATTAAAATCATGCATGAAGAAGCTACAAAATTCTTGATAAATAAGAAAATTCCTATTAAACAATCAGATACAGAAACAGCATATGATAGTAGCATGAATACTATCTTTGTAGCTCAAAAACATTTAAAGCCTGGTACCTTCGCACATGAAGTAGGTCATGCTTTGGTTGATAAAAACAATTTATATGAAAATGAAGAATTGGCAACAATCATGAAAAATGTTGTTGCTAACGCTAAATATGTAGTTAAAAAGAAAGATGATGAATACTTCATCTATTTACATTCAGATAAATTTATTCGTAATTATCAGGGCAAAACATATATAAATGTTACAAAAAAATACAAGAATCTAAAAAAAGGTGAACATTTAAAAATTGGTGCTTTTGATTATAGAGATTTAGAAGAATATGTCAGCGTTGGCTATGAAACTTTTGTAAGCAATCCTCAATTGTTATATGATAAAGATAAAGAACTGTATGATTTCTTTAAGAAAGGTGGATTGTTCAATGAGGTCACAAAAGGAAAAAAATAAGGAAATAGAAATTGAAATTGAAGGTAATCTCGAAGATTTATTGACTGAAGAAGAATTAAAACAGCTTGAGGAAGATGAATATTTAGATGGAGGACCAGGATACATTCCTAATTGGTCTAGACATTACAAGCCAAAAGACACCGACAAAAAATAGTCGGTTTTTTATTTTAAATATTTTAGTAAAAAAAGGAGATAAAAAAATGGGTTCAGATGAATTTTTAGATTTATGTAAAAAAGTAGTCAGAGAGTACACAGAAGAACATCTTGATAAAACGGATGGCAAAGTTGATTTTGATGTTTATGCTGTTTGGAGTTGCAAAGCGTTACAAAATAGTAAAGCATTAGCATCAACATCTCTTTCGGATGGAATGTACTATGAATTAACTTACAATGGAGATAAGAAAGAACTTTATTTAGATGCTTATAAGAAATTTGAAAATAGATGCATCAAGCTAGGAGGAAAATAAAAATGAAATTTGAAAGAGCATTTAAACTTATGCAAAACGGAGAAAAAATAAAATTACCTTCATGGGGTGGCTATTGGTATTGGGATGATGAAAAGAAAACAGTTATCATGCATACCAAAGATGGCCAAGAATTGGATATTAGAGAAACTGAAAGAGTTATTTATACGTTGTCTAATATTCTTGATGATGGATGGGTTCTTGCTGATGAAGAAAACTGCCCAGAATTAGGTGGAGAGGCCACTTTTGGGTTTGATGAAGCTATTAAGTATTTAAAACGTGGAATGAAAGTGAAACGTAAAGGATGGAATGGCAAAGACCAATACATTGAACTTGCTACAAATGTATCATTCAAAACACCTAATGATGAAGTTATTAATGTAGATCACGTAGATATGGGAAACAAAGCCATTGCTTTCCATGGGACAAGCGGTGTACAGCTAGGATGGTTAGCGAGTCAAAGTGATATGTTATCAGAAGATTGGACTTTTGTAGAATAGCACAATATAAAGTAATATAAAACGGTATATAAATAGCTTTTTGAATAAAAATTTAACATATATTGTGTCAAATTTATTAAAAGTTGTGCTATAATACTTTTGAGAAGAGGAGGTTGGTATTATGGCAACAAAGAGTTTTACAAGTGATACATTTGTTCTTAACAACAATAACGCCTCTAAGTTTCGTAATATCATGAATAGCAAAAAAAAGGTACGTATTGCAAAAGTTGAAGGACATAAGAATGTTACTAGTAGAGAAGAAATTATGAGACTTTTGAATATCAAATAGAGGTTTAATCTTGAATTATAGAACTATATCACTAAAAGTTTTAATAGATGAATTTGGAAAGAAGAAAGCATTTGAACTCCTTTCCAAATTTTCTTGTCCTTTAAATAATGATGTGGAAGAATTTGTACATCAAAAAGCAATACCTTTTGAAAGAGCGGGAATGGCTCGTACATATTTGGTTGTGGCGGAGGATTCACAAACATCATATGGAATATGTGCTATATATTCCATAACAACAAAATCTATCTCTATCTCAAAAGAAATGACCAATAGTTTTAGAAAAACGGCATTTGGAACTACATATGCTGTTGGCAATCCTGTAAATACCATACTGATAGGTCAATTAGCTAAAAATTATCAGGATGGAAACGATCAGTATATTACTGGTGAAATATTAATGAGTTTGATTATAGATTATGTTAGAAAAATTGATATTCTTGTTCCTAGTGTTTCAGTTTATGTTGAATGTGAAAATAAAGAATGCCTAAAAAAATATTATGAAAAATATGGTTTTGTTAATTTTTCAACCAATAAAGATGGATTATTACAGTATATTGTCTCAACAAAAAAATTCATTTCACCTGAATATGAAAAAGAGCATATAGAAGTTGAAAGAGAAAAACAATTAGTATAGTTTATAAGCCACGAATAAGTGGCTTTTTATTTTGGATGAAAAGGTATGAAATGATATAAAAAATAAAAAAGCTCCTACTCATTTGAGAGGAAGCTAAAGTGCATATCATCTATTACAAAATTATCATATTTTAAAGTATCAGTAGTATATTTATCAATTAATGATTTAACAACAATTTCGTAAGTATCTGCATCAATTGTTTTATCGTCATAAATAGCTTTTACCTTTGACCATTTTGTTAAAAATTCATTTAATATAGGATTTTTGACTATTAAAGACATATCGTATTCGTCTTGAGAGTAATGATACTCTTCTATGTCAATATGAATAGATTTACAGATATTTACTATTAAGTTGAAAATATCAGAATATGATGAGAAATCTTTTGTTTTATGAATATCAGAAAGTCCGCAAAGCCAATCTATAGAAATATTGCATTTTATTGCAATATTGTACAAAGTATCAATATTGGGTGTTTTTGATCCGTTTTCATATGAAGAAAGTGTAGTTTGAGCTACGTTTATTAAATCTCCAAATTGGCTTTGTGTTAAGTTCATAGACTCCCTAAGTTCTTTTAATCTTTTTGCTAGTATTTGTTCGTTCATATTTACCACCTTTTTATTATATTATAAATAGTTTTTAATAAAAATAAATACAAGTTA
>OLRB01000205.1_pt1 | contig 54742 bp, 49 predicted proteins | sample 1672751 | NCBI WGS metagenome assembly OLRB01 (sample SAMEA3136720, study PRJEB25190) | human gut metagenome | biome: human gut; feature: human-associated habitat; material: faeces | place: Austria | collected 2013
GAATTTTGCCCCTTTAGAATTGACCCGCCGATGGAACCTGAGCAGGAACGCCTTTTCAAGCTTTATTCCGGTTCGGGTATCCACAGCCTTTCTGAATTAAATCCCAAAATACACTGCTGAATACGCCGAAAGATCCAGCACAGCTTTCCCATCCGTAACCTTCACTTTCTTCTTCGTATACTTCTTACTTCCTCCAAATGTTACATCATCACTAGCCAGAATCACTTCCAGTTCTTTCGCATCTTCCACCGGAAGTTCATAGCCTTTCTGATCCTCATCCGAGAAATTAAAGACAGCGGCAATACGTTCTTTGCCATCCGTTCTTTCAAAAGCGTAGATACAGCGTTCTTCCTGATGACAGTCCAGCCAATGGAAGCCGGCGTTTTCATAGTCTTTTGCGGAAAGAGCCGGAGTTGTCATATACAGATGATTCAGTTTCTGCATGAAGTGATGGAATGCATCGTGAATTGGATACTTCAGGATATCCCAGTCCTGTTCACGTTTTTCATCCCATTCACGGAGCTGTCCGATCTCATTCCCCATGAAGTTTAATTTCTTTCCAGGATGTGCATACATGTACATATAGAAGGCACGTGCCTGTGGGAATTTCTCTTCGTATTCTCCATGCATTTTCTGGGCGATGGTTGCCTTTCCGTGAACCACCTCGTCATGTGAAAGCGGAAGAAGGAAATCATCGTTATAATAGTACATCATGGAGAACGTAAGCTTGTGATAATCACGGCTTCTGTACTCCGGTGCTGTGCGGAAGTAGTCGAGAGTATCGTTCATCCAGCCCATATCCCATTTGTAATCGAATCCAAGTCCGCCCTGATCAGCAGGTTTTGTTACGCCTTCGAAAGAAGTAGAATCCTCGGCAGAGAGCATAACTGTCGGGTGCAGTGTTTTTAATCCGCGGTTCATTTCACGAATAAAGTCTACTGCATTATTGTTGACACCTCTTGCCGGTTCACCCTGCCAGTAAATGATACGGCTGATTGCATCCATACGGATTCCGTCCACATGATATACGCTTAACCAGTAGTTCGCAGCAGACTGAAGGAAGCTTCGGACTTCGCCTCTGGAGTGCATAAAGTTACAGCTGCCCCATTCGCTGACACCGACATCCTGGTGTGGATATTCATAGAGTGCAGTTCCGTCATAGTCGGACAGTGCATAGTGATCAACGGCAAAATGTACCGGTACAAAATCCATGATGACACCGATGTCATTCTTATGGCAGGCATCGATGAATTTCATCAGTTCTTCGGCAGTTCCGTAGCGGGCGGTCGGACTGAAGAATCCAGTGTTCTGATATCCCCAGGATTCATCACATGGATGTTCGCTGAGCGGCATAATCTCAATATAATTGTAATCATTTTCTTTCAGATAAGGAATCAGGATATCGATCATTTCCACATAAGTATACCAGTCGTCTGCTTTTTCAGAAGGCTTTTTAAATGATCCGAAATGCAGTTCATAGATGTTCAGCGGCTTGTCCTTGCATACCGAACGCTTCTGCATCCATTTGCTGTCTTTGAATTTATAGTGGGACAGATCGCGGATGATGGAAGCAAAGGCCGGGCGCAGTTCCATGCCGAAGCCATAAGGATCGCAGTGCTCCACGCAGCTTCCGTCCTGTCTGTAAATGCGGTATTTGTACATCATACCCGGTTTTGCTCCCCTGGCATAGCATTCCCAAAAATTGCCGTCATAAGTTTTGTTCAGTTCCCATTCCTGCCAGTCGTTAAATTCCCCAATGACTGTAATGCGTGATGCGGCAGGTGCAAAGGTACGGAATGTGGTTCCGTCTTTGTCCGGGTGTGCGCCGAGAAATTCATAAGCGTCGAATATTTTTCCTGTGTAAAATCCGTAAAAATCCATATTAACCTCCGTGAAAATGCAACGTAAAAGATTAACTGTCGAAAAGATAATGGACAGTAGTTGCTTTTTTGATTTATAATCATATTATAAGAAAAATGCGAGGAGGTATCCACCAACAAAACCGACGAAAGGATGGATAACCGACGAATATGAGAAAGTGTTGGGAAATGGGAGGTAAGATGGATCTTAGAATTGAGAAAACAGAGCGGGGAATCAAGAACGCATTTATCGAACTGCGTTCCAGGAAACCTTTGGAAAAGATAACAGTAAAAGAACTATGTGAAAGCGCAAGAATCAATAAGTCTACCTTTTATGCGCATTATAAAGATATCTACGATTTGTCAGATGCGATGGAAGAAGAAGTAGTACAGTCGATTGCGAACAGTATCCAGCATCCGGAATATCTGCTGGAGCATCCGGCAGAGTTTGCACGGGAACTTCTGATGGCTTATGTATCGCAGAATTCCCTGACGGCGATTTTATTTTCCGGCAGTCAGGCGAATCATTTTGCGGATAGTATCGAGCGGAGCATCAAGCAGATGATCTTTGAAAAATACCCGGAATTGAAAGAAGATACAGCAATGAATGTGATGCTCAGCTATTGTATCCAGGGAAGCTACCACGCTTACCAGAAGAATCGGAGCGGAGATATCATGACGGTGATCGATGTGATCGCAGGGATGACGGGAGCGATTCGATCGATGTATGAAGAACGATTGGGGGAAAGCAGATCATGAATCTGGAACAGCCGTGTATCCGCATTTCGGTGCGGAATCTGGTGGAATTTATATTAAGACATGGAGATATTGACAACCGGACCGGAGGGGCAGATAAGGATGCTATGCAGCAGGGCAGCCGCATACACCGGAAAATCCAGAGACAGCAGGGGGCAGAGTACCGTGCAGAAGTTCCGTTAAGATATCAGATCCCATGTGATGGATTTATCCTGAGTGTAGAAGGAAGAGCGGACGGAATCATAGAACTTCCGAAGCGTGTGGTGGTCGACGAGATCAAAGGTGTATTTAAAGATCTGAAACGTCTGGAAGAGCCACAGCTTTTGCATCTGGCACAGGCAAAATGCTATGCATATATTTATGCAGAACAAAATAATCTGGAAGAGATCGGAGTGCAGATGACGTATTGTAATCTGGATACCGAAGAGATCCGCAGATTCCGCGAGACATATACCCGGGCAGAACTTAAGAAATGGTTCGAAAAGCTGGTATCTGAATATGAAAAATGGGCAAGATACCAGATGACATGGAGAGCAAAGAGAAATGCTTCCATTAAAACCGTAGAATTTCCATTCGAATATAGAGATGGACAGAAGAAACTGGTTGAGTCCGTATATCGGACCATTTTAAGAAAAAAGAAATTATTCATCCAGGCACCTACCGGAGTCGGCAAGACGATGGCGGCCGTATTTCCGGCGGTGAAAGCTGTCGGGGAAGAACTGGGAGAAAAGATTTTTTATCTGACGGCCAGGACGATTACCAGAACGGTGGCAAGTCAGGCATTCGCGATTCTGAGAGAACAGGATCTGAAGATGAAGGTCATTACATTGACGGCAAAAGAAAAAATCTGTTTCTGTGAAGAAACCATCTGTAATCCGGATGTGTGTCCATATGCAAAAGGGCATTTTGACCGTGTAAATGATGCCGTTTATGAACTGCTCACATCGACAGACGAGATGAGTCGGGAAGTATTGGAAGAACAGGCAAGAAAATGGAATGTATGTCCATTTGAAATGGCACTGGATGTATCGCAGTGGGTAGACGCTGTTATATGTGATTATAATTATGTTTTTGATCCAAATGCACATCTGAAACGCTTTTTCGGAGACGGCGTCAAAGGAGAATACCTGTTCCTGATCGATGAGGCACACAATTTGGTAGAACGCGGCAGGACAATGTACAGCAGCAGTATTTGCAAGGAGGATTTTCTGAAGATCAAAAAGCTGGTAAAATACGGGGAACCGAAACTTGTCTCGGCGTTGGAGAGCTGCAATAAGCAGCTTCTGGAATTGAAAAGAGAATGTGACGGCTGCCAGATACTGAACAGTGTGTCACATGTGTATATTAAACTTCTGTCTTTGATGACGAAGCTGGAAGAGTTTATAGAAGACTGTAAAGATGAAGTGATACGGAAAGAGGTGCTGGAGTTTTACTTTGGTATCCGTAATTTCATATATATTCATGACCGGCAGGATGAAAATTATCTGATCTATTCAGAACTTAGTGAAGAAGGAAAGTTTTACCTGCATCTGTTCTGTGTCAATCCGGCAGGATGTCTGCAGGAATATATGGGGAAAGCAAATAGTACGATATTATTTTCGGCAACATTTCTTCCGATCAATTATTATAAAAAACTGTTATCTACAACAAAGGAAGACTATGCAATCTATGCGGAATCTCCATTTGAACCAGGCAAAAGATTATTGCTTCTGGGAAATGATGTCAGCACGAAGTATACCAGGCGAGGACCGGAGATGTACCGGAAGTATGCAGAATACGTGATGCATGTGATAAAAGGAAGAACAGGGAATTATATTGTGTTTTTCCCGTCTTATCGATTTCTGGAAAAAGTCTGGGAAGTATTCATGGAATTGCCACAGGAACAGATTGAAGTTGTAGTACAGTCCCAATATATGACGGAGCAGGAACGGGAAGAATTCCTGAAAAAATTCGAACAGGAAAGAGCACACAGCCTGATCGGTTTCTGTGTGATGGGTGGTGTCTTTTCAGAGGGAATTGATCTGACGGAAGATAAACTGATCGGGGCAATGATCATCGGGACAGGACTTCCGCAAGTGTGCCTGGAACGGGAACTTTTAAAGTATTATTTCGACCGGAAGAATCTGAACGGATTCGATTATGCTTACCTGTATCCGGGGATGAATAAGGTGTTACAGTCCGCAGGAAGAGTTATCCGGACCGATCAGGACAGAGGTGTGATCACACTGTTGGATGACCGGTTTATGGACAGACAGTGCCAGGAGGTGTTCCCGAGGGAGTGGAATGATTTCCAGATCTGTAACAGTGAAAATATTGAAGAAAAGATTGCAAAATTCTGGAAGGCGGAAGAACAGACAGATACGAAATAAGCAGCATTAAAAAGAAAAATACCATGAGGAACATATGCTCCTATGGTATTTTCCATCATGCATCCGAAAGATGTATTAAAAATAAGATAAAAATTCCTGCGCGGCTTTGGATATCGGGACTTTTTCGTTATATGCGATGACAAGCTCCCTTTCCGGAAGTACTTCTTTTGTCTCGACAATGAAAAGCGAATCCGAATCGGAGGTCTGGGAAAGGCAGAAATCCGGAATAAATGCAATTCCAAGTCCGATGCGGGCAAGGTCAATGAGAAGATCATTACTGCTGAGTTCAATCTCCGGAACCAGATCCAGCTGGTTCTGAAGAAACAGATTGTGCAGATATTCACTGGTTGTACTTTTTCTGTCCAGCATAAGGATTGGATAGTTCAGAAGTTCTTTGAAAGAGAGCTTCTTTCCTTTTAATTCCTCAAATGCCTTGTCTGCGATAAATACATCCTGAAAATCTTTGATTTTTTTTACATTCGGAACATTCCCGAGATAAGCATTCGGTGAATTGACAACGATCAGATCCACCTGTCCGGTCTCAAGGAGTTCTACACAGCGAATGGATGTCGCATTGGTAACTTTGATATGCGCTCCGGGAAATTCCCGGTGGAAACGTTCCAGATAAGGTACCAGAAAATACCGGCAGATCGTGTCACTGGCTCCGATATGAAGCTGTCCTCCGCGTGCGCCGACATCGAGGAGCTGGCTTTCGCCGCGCTTGATCAGGCTGATCGCCGGTTCGATGTGGCGCAGAAGGATCTCGCCTTCGGTAGTAAGACGGACTTTCTTGGTACTCCGGATGAATAAGGTCTGATCCAGCTTCTTCTCCAGTGCCTTGATGGACTGGCTGACAGCCGACTGTGAGATGAACAATTGCTTGGAGGCTTCCGAAAAGCTTAAGGTGGAAGCTACATAGTAAAATACTTTATATAATTCATAGTTAATATCCATGATAAGTCCTCCTAATGAATCTTAACTGTATTATAAGTGAAATGAAAAAAAATTACAACCGTATTTATAAATAGAAGTGTTATAATAATGAAAAGCAGGAGGAAAAAGACTTGAAGAAGCTAACAACGATCATATCTGTTACGGCCATGATGTGTGCAGTGATGGCAGCACTGATATTTAGTATATGGCTGGCCGTATATGGAGACAGTAATTACAGGTTTTATAAAAAAGAATATCAACGCTATGAAGTGACGGAAGATCTGGATATGAGCATAGACCATGTCATGTATGTGACAGAACATATGATGAATTATCTGATCGGGAAAGAGGAGGAGCTGTCGGTTGTGACGACAGTGGAAGGAAGAGAGCAGGATTTCTTTAATGAAAGAGACCGGCTGCATATGCGTGATGTCAGGAATCTGTTCCTGGGAGGAATGAAAGTCGGAGTAATCTGTCTGGCTGTGGCTGCAGTTATACTGGCAGTACTGAGAAAACGGGAAGAAGACTGGAAGAGACTGTATTTCAGAACATATTCGATCGCACTGAGTGTCTGGCTGGTCATAGGCGTACTGCTGGGGATTGCATTCCGTGTAGATTTTACAACGTGTTTTACGATTTTTCATAAGCTGTTTTTTACCAATAATCTGTGGGTATTCGACCCGGAGACGGATTATATGATACGGATGCTGCCGGAAGGATTCTTTTCGGATATGGTGATCCGCATCAGTGAAGTGTTTGGTGGAGTGCTGCTTCTGATATGGATTGTATTGTTTTTTGGAAAAAATAATTGCAAAAAGGAAGAGAAAAAAGTTGATTAATAAGTGTGAGTTATAAAAGTGTTTAGATATATTAATTGTATTAAATAATGATTGTTGTGTTATACTAACAATAGAAAATGTGTAAAAATTCATTTGTGGAGGATTACTTATGAGCAATGTAAAAAGAGTGTACGTGGAGAAAAAATCAGGATTTGATGTACAGGCAAAGGAACTTAAGACCGAGATCCGAAGCTATCTTGGAATCAAAGACGTAGACAGCGTCCGTGTACTGATCCGTTACGATGTGGAAAACGTATCGGATGAGACATTTGAGAAAGCATGTAACGGCATCTTTTCTGAACCACCTGTAGATACATTATATAAAGAAGAATTTCAGGCAGAAGAAAGAAGCAAGATCTTTTCCGTAGAATTTCTTCCGGGACAGTTTGATCAAAGAGCAGATTCCGCTGTGCAGTGTATTCAGTTTATCAAAGAAGACGAGCAGCCGGTAATCCGTACTGCGACTACTTACGTAATCCATGGTGGAAACGGAACTGTTTCGGATGAAGAATTCGAAGCAATCAAAGAGCATTGTATTAACCCTGTAGATTCCAGAGAAGCACAGGAAGAAAAACCGGAGACACTGGTTACTGTATTCGATGAGCCGGCAGATGTAAAGATCTTTGACGGATTTAAAGATATGGAAGAAAGCAAACTGAAAGAATTATACGATTCTCTCGGACTTGCCATGACATTTAAGGATTTCCAGCATATCCAGAATTATTTTGCGTCAGAAGAAGACAGAGATCCTTCTATGACAGAGATCCGTGTTCTGGATACCTACTGGTCAGATCACTGCCGTCATACAACATTCTCGACAGAACTTACAGATGTTTCGTTCGGCGATGGTGATTACAGAGAGCCGATGGAAGCAACTTATAAACAGTATATCGCTGACCACAGTGAGATTTTCAAAGGAAGAGAAGATAAGTTTGTCTGCCTGATGGATCTTGCACTGATGGCAATGAGAAAATTAAAACGTGAAGGAAAGTTACAGGATCAGGAAGAGTCTGATGAGATCAATGCATGCAGTATCGTTGTTCCGATCGAGGTAGACGGAGTGGAAGAAGAGTGGCTTGTAAACTTTAAGAACGAGACACATAACCATCCGACAGAGATCGAGCCATTCGGTGGAGCTGCTACCTGCCTCGGAGGAGCCATCCGTGACCCACTGTCAGGACGTACATATGTATACCAGGCAATGCGTGTTACAGGAGCCGCTGATCCAACCGTATCTGTAAAAGATACATTAAAAGGAAAGCTCCCACAGAAGAAACTGGTTAGAGAAGCAGCACACGGATACAGCTCTTATGGTAACCAGATCGGACTGGCAACCGGAGCAGTAAAAGAGATCTATCATCCGAATTATGTTGCAAAACGTATGGAGATCGGAGCAGTACTCGGGGCAGCACCAAGACGTGCAGTCATCAGAGAAACTTCGGATCCGGGAGATATCATTATCCTTCTCGGCGGACGTACCGGACGTGACGGATGCGGTGGAGCAACCGGATCTTCCAAAGTACATACAGAAGAGTCTATCGAGACCTGTGGAGCAGAAGTACAGAAAGGTAATGCACCTACAGAAAGAAAGATCCAGAGATTATTCAGAAGAGAAGAAGTCAGTAAGCTGATCAAGAAATGTAACGACTTCGGTGCAGGCGGAGTATCCGTTGCTATCGGAGAACTTGCAGACGGACTTCAGATCGATCTTGATAAAGTGCCTAAGAAATATGCCGGTCTTGACGGAACAGAGATCGCAATCTCTGAATCACAGGAACGTATGGCAGTTGTTGTAGATCCAAAAGATGTAGATGAATTCATGAAATATGCATCCGAAGAGAACCTGGAGGCAACAAAAGTAGCAGTTGTAACAGAAGATCCAAGACTGGTACTTTCATGGAGAGGAAAAGAGATTGTAAATCTTTCACGTGCATTCCTTGACACCAACGGAGCACACCAGGAGACAACGGTAGCAGTTGACATTCCGAACAGAAAAGACAGTATCCTTGTAAGAGAAGATGTGAAAGATGTAAGAGAAAAATGGCTTGGTATGTTAAAAGACCTGAATGTATGCTCACAGAAAGGTCTGGTAGAGATGTTCGACGGATCGATCGGAGCAGCTTCTGTATTCATGCCGCATGGTGGAAAATATCAGAAGACAGAGACACAGGCAATGGTGGCAAAACTTCCGGTATTAACAGGAGACTGCGATACTGTAAGTATGATGAGTTACGGATTCGATCCATATCTGTCAACATGGAGTCCATATCACGGAGCAATCTATGCAGTGACAGAATCTATCGCAAAGATCGTAGCAGCAGGCGGTGACTACAGCAAGATCCGTTTCACATTCCAGGAATACTTCCGTCGTATGACAGAAGATCCACACAGATGGAGCCAGCCGTTTGCGGCACTTCTTGGTGCTTACAGTGCACAGCTTGGATACGGACTTCCTTCTATTGGCGGAAAAGACAGTATGTCAGGAACGTTTGAAGACATTGATGTACCGCCGACACTGGTATCGTTCGCAGTAGACATTGCAAAAGAGAAAGACATTATTTCACCGGAACTTAAGAAAGCCGGAGATAAACTGGTATGGCTTCGCATTGAGACGGATAATTACGATATTCCTATATACGGAAAGGTTATGGATCAGTATGGTAAGTTTACCGAAGATATCCACAGCGGCAAGATCGTAGCAGCTTATGCATTAGACAGACATGGTATCGCGGCAGCAGTCAGCAAGATGGCTTTCGGTAACGGCATGGGTGTGAAGATTGAGCATAATGTAGATGCAAGAGATTTATTTGCACCGGCATTCGGAGATATCATTGCAGAAGTACCTGCAGATAAGGTGTCTGAACTTGGAATTACCTATACCGTGATCGGTGAAGTGACAGATAATGCGGCAATCGAATATAAAGATGTGAAGATCGCATTAGAAGAGGCAGTATCTGCATGGGAAGAGACGCTGGAAAAGGTATTCCCGACCAATTCCGGAGCGGAAGGACAGGACGAGAAGGTGGAGACAGGATTATATGATACATCAGATATCTATATCTGCAGCCACAAGATTGCGCAGCCAACAGTATTTATCCCGGTAATGCCAGGAACAAACTGTGAGTATGACAGTGCGAAAGCATTTGAAAGAGCAGGAGCAAAGGTGATCACAAAGGTATTCAGAAATATGAGTGCATCTGATATCGTTGATTCGGTAGAAGTATTCGAAAAAGCAATCGGACAGTCACAGATCATCATGTTCCCTGGCGGATTCAGTGCTGGTGATGAACCAGACGGATCAGCAAAATTCTTCGCAACAGCATTCCAGAATGCGAAGATGAAAGAAGCAGTAGAAAAATTACTGAATGAGCGTGACGGACTGGCACTTGGTATCTGTAACGGATTCCAGGCACTGATCAAGCTTGGTCTGGTACCAGGTGGAAAAATCACAGGACAGTTACCGGATTCACCGACTCTTACATACAATACGATTGGACGCCATATCTCCAAGATGGTCTATACAAAAGTGGTAACGAATAAATCTCCATGGCTTAGAGAGGCAGAGCTTGGCGGCGTATATACAAACCCTGCATCTCACGGAGAAGGAAGATTTGTTGCAAATAAAGAATGGCTGGACAGATTATTTGCAAATGGACAGGTTGCAACACAGTACTGTGATCCGGAAGGAAATATCACGATGGATGAAGAATGGAATGTCAACGGTTCTTACTGTGCGATCGAAGGTATTACAAGCCCGGATGGACGTGTACTTGGCAAGATGGCACACTCAGAAAGAAGAAACAGAAGCGTGGCAATGAACATTTACGGAGAACAGGATATGAAGATCTTTGAATCCGGAGTAAAATACTTCAGATAATGAAACAGACAGAGAGAAGAACAGAATTCTATGTATTGTGATAAATGCAATTCAGAGTGCGTTCTGTTTCAAAAAAATGAATAAAATACAAGAAAAAGCACAAAACCCTTGCAAAATCTGCAAGGGTTTTGTAAAAAGTTGCAAAAATAACAAAAAACTGTAAAAATATCTTGCCAGATACACTTGTTTGCTTTACAATAGTAAAGGACAAAGGCGTCAGGGAAAAACAGATGGCGTAAGTCATCTGTTTTTTTATAGTAAAGTATGCCTTTGAAAAGGATACGTATATTATTTAGGAGGTAGAAAGCTATGTCATATGTTGATGAAGTACTAGAGAAAGTAGTAGCTAAGAATCCTGCAGAGCCAGAATTCCACCAGGCAGTAAAAGAGGTATTAGAGTCATTAAGAGTTGTTGTAGAGGCTAACGAGGAGAAATTCAGAAAAGACGCTCTTCTTGAAAGACTTGTTGAACCTGAAAGACAGATCAAATTCCGTGTTCCATGGGTAGACGATAAAGGACAGGTTCAGGTTAATACAGGATACCGTGTACAGTTTAACAGCGCAATCGGACCATACAAAGGAGGATTACGTCTGCACCCATCTGTAAACCTTGGTATCATCAAATTCCTTGGATTTGAGCAGATCTTCAAGAACTCACTGACAGGACTTCCGATCGGCGGAGGTAAAGGTGGTTCTGACTTCGATCCTAAGGGAAAATCAGACAGAGAAGTAATGGCATTCTGCCAGAGCTTTATGACAGAACTTTGCAAATATATCGGAGCTGACACAGATGTTCCTGCAGGAGACATCGGAACAGGTGCAAGAGAGATTGGTTACATGTTCGGTCAGTACAAGAGAATCAGAGGCCTGTATGAAGGTGTTCTGACAGGAAAAGGATTAAGCTACGGCGGATCTTTAGCAAGAACAGAAGCTACAGGATATGGACTTCTCTACTTAACAGAAGAATTATTAAAGATCAACGGAAAAGACATCAAGGGAATGACAGTTGCAGTTTCCGGAGCTGGTAACGTTGCAATCTATGCAATCCAGAAAGCTCAGCAGCTTGGAGCGAAAGTTGTAACAGCAAGTGATTCTACAGGATGGGTATATGATCCGGACGGAATCGACGTTGCAGCATTAAAAGAAATCAAGGAAGTAAAACGTGCAAGACTGACAGAGTACAAGAACTACCGTCCTAATTCAGAATATCATGAAGGACGCGGTGTATGGTCTGTTAAGGTTGACCTTGCTCTTCCATGTGCTACACAGAACGAACTTCACCTTGAAGATGCAAAACAGTTAGTTGCTAATGGATGCGTAGCTGTATGCGAAGGTGCTAACATGCCTACTACATTAGAAGCAACACAGTATCTGCAGGAGAATGGTGTGATCTTTGCACCTGGTAAAGCTGCAAACGCTGGTGGTGTTGCTACATCTGCACTTGAGATGTCACAGAATAGTGAGAGACTGAGCTGGACATTTGATGAAGTAGATGCAAAACTGAAAAACATCATGGTAAACATCTGCCACAATATGGATGATGCTGCAAAACGTTACGGAATGGAAGGTAACTATGTTGCCGGAGCTAACATTGCAGGATTTGAAAAAGTTGTAGATGCTATGACAGCTCAGGGAATCGTATAATATTTTCAAAAAAGCCCCGCAGGCCTTAGCCACGGGCTAATAAGGCAGTATTTAAGAAATTATGGTGTAATCCCGATAAAGGGGGTTACACCTTTTCCTTTATTTAAGCGGATTTCTCCGCTTTTTTCTGTTTTGCTCTTTCCATTGTGTCAATCAACTGTTGTTCTGTTGGAATATCAAATAATCCGACCGCCGTAAAGTAAATATCCACTTTGACATTGTTGTGAGAATGCTTTTTCTCATTGTTGTGAATTTCTATACGCTCAATAAGTTTGTTTACAACGGTTGGAGTAAGATGTTTCATCTCTGTAAATTCCATAAGCCCTTGATAGAGCATCTTCATATCAACAGTTTGCTTTTGAAGTTCAATGAGAGCTTTTTCATTTTCCTCAACCTCTGATATAAGTCGCTTTTGCTCAGCTTCATATTCATTTGCCATACGGGAATAACGATCATCGGATAACTTACCGAGAATATTATCCTCATAAATTCTTGAGAATAACTTGTCCAAATCGGATATTCTTTGCTTTGCACTTTCGGTTTTGGCTCGCAAAGATTTTTCTCGATTTATGGATTCTGCACCTTTCTTTTCGGAGATAAGATAAAGAAATGCACTGTTGTAGCAACGAACAAAATCCGCAAGTTCGGATATGGCTTCTTTAACGATTGTTTCAAGTACAACATCTCGGATAAAATGAATTGTGCAAGTACCACGACCGTCTTTGTAGGAAGAACACCTCCAAAATTCCTGATTTTTCTTTAAACTTTTGGAAGCACAAAAGTGAAGTTTAGAACCACAATCGGCACAATATACTAAACCTGAGAACAAACTCCTTCTTCCTGTTGCAGTATTTCGTCTTTTGTTCTTCCTGAGTTCTTGCGCTCTCAGCCAAGTATTTTCACTGATGATTGCTTCCTGTGTATTTGGAATAACCTGATAATCCTCAACAGGTCGTTCAATCGTCTTGTGAACTTTGTAGCTGACTGTTGTACTCTTACCGTTTACGGTACAACCGGTATATTGTCTGTTTTCAAGAATGTGAACAATAGAATTTTCTCTCCAATGATAGATATTAACAGGCATTGGATTTCTTGTTTTCTTACTTATAGAATTAAAATACGCCGTCGGAGTAAGCACTTTTTCGGTTTCAAGCTGTCTTGCGATTTGTGACGGACCTTTACCCGAAATGCAAAGATTAAATATCCTTCTTACAATTTCAGCCGCAGGCTCATCTATGTACCATTGCTCCTTGTTGCCTTCAATTTTCTTGTAACCGTAAGGCACTGTTGAAGAAATTCTCATACCCTTTGAAGCTTTCATCTCATTAACGGCACGGATTTTCTTTGAGGTTTGTGCAGCATACCACTCGTTAAAAATATTATGAAACGGCATCATTTCCGTTCCCATACCTTTTGTGGTATCAACATTTTCCTGTATGGCTATGAAGTTGACGCCTAAAGTCGGATAAACAATTTCTGTGTAGTGACCGCAAAGCAAATGTTCTCTGCCAAAACGGGATAAGTCTTTTACAATTACGGTTGACACTTTACCTGCTTCAATAAGGCTTTCCATTTCCTGAAAGCCGGGACGGTTAAATGTTGTTCCGCTGATACCATCATCGACAAAGAATTGCGGATGTAAATATCCGTTTTTCTTTGCATAGGTCATCAGAATTTCTTTTTGATTTGATATTGAATTACTCTCACCCTCTAAATTGTCGTCTTGAGATAAGCGGCAATACAGAGCGGTGATTTTTTCTTCTTGCCCTTGTATATTTTTGTTTGTTGCCATAAACTATTTGCTCCTTTCTGTGGACAACAGGGCATTACAATGTATCTTGAATATTTAGGAAAGGAAAAAATAGCATTAAAGGCTGTAAAGGTACAGCAAAAAAATTTTTTGGAAAATGTTATCAGTAATGCAGATTATAATTTTTTGAAAAAGCAACTTAAAAAAGATGGCAATATGGAATGGTATTTTGTTGTTTGGTATTTGGCTGCTACCGGAGCAAGAGTAAGTGAATTAATACAAATCAAAATTGAACATATCGAAATCGGATATTTTGACTTATACACAAAAGGTGGAAAATTACGACGACTTTACATACCTGAAAAATTAAGAAAAGAAACTCTTGAATGGTTGGAGGAAACAAACCGTTCTTCTGGCTATCTGTTTCTAAATCGTTACGGCGACAGAATTACTACTCGTGGTATTTCACAACAATTAAAAAACTATGCGGATAAATACGGCTTGGATAAAAAAGTGGTTTATCCGCATTCGTTTAGACATAGATATGCTAAAAACTTTCTTGAAAAATATAACGATATTGCATTGCTTGCCGACCTTATGGGTCACGAAAGCATTGAAACAACACGAATATACCTTCGCCGTACTGCAAGCGAACAGCAGGCTCTTGTTGATAAAATTGTAACTTGGTAAAATCAAAACCGCCCTCACACGAGAGCGGTTCTTTATTTATGCTACTTGGTTCGCAATATCATCAAGTGTAGCAAATATTTTTTCGATTTCGTCTACAATTCGTTTTTGTTCTGCAAGAGGCGGAAGTGGAATATTAAGACTTAATATATCATCTCTGGAAATTCCAGGTATCAATCCATTTGCGGTCTTTTTAATTTCCATAACTATTGACTCCAAAAAGAACTTTATGTATTCAAGATTTATATTTTTGTATATTCTAATTGCCATTATTTGACGAGCTATATGAATATTGCCATATTTATTTATAGCAAGTTCTCCAACAGTTCCTTTGCAAGTTATAAGTATATCATTTACTTCTGAAACAATTTTTGGAACTGTCGTCCAGCGATTGATTAGTATGTTTTCATTTATAAAATTGCTTGCACCAGTTATATACGGAATTCCTATACTCTCTGCGTTATATTCATTCTTGTTTAAATCTCGTCCAGAAATTAAGGTTGCACAATCTTTAAAATTAACCAATTCCCACGTTTCAGGCAAATCTTGATAATAAGAGTTATCATCACCTTTGAAGATGACAGATTCCTTTTTATCACGCTTGATTTTGCCTTGCTTTATCAGTTCTTCTTTTTCGGCTCGTATACGTTCAAGAAGAACCGAAGCCGGCTCATCATTCGGGTTTTGCGGCACAAGTTTACCACGAATAGCAAGGTCGAGAATTTTGGATTTGGCATTTGCAATATTACTTTGGAGTTTTCCTTTGAGCAAATCAATATCATTTATATTTGATAATATTATTTTTATACTCTCAAGAATTTTTTCTTGTTCTGCCTTTGGTGGAATGGGTATAAGTATTTTGTTCATATTATCTTGATTTAATTTTGGTTGTGCTGAACCAGTTATATACTGAAATAAGTTAATAGCATTAATATAAATACAAATAAATTTAAGCAATCTTTTGTCAATAGAATCGATACAATGTGCATGATTATTAACCCAATATTTGCCATCAGCTAAAAAAGCTATTGGCTTTGTTCGTGCCAACAAATTAGCACCATCTTCTCCAATCAATAGCAATTCTTCATCAAATAGGAAACTATCTGTTTGGTCAATAACTCCTGATGCACCATAGTAATCATAAATTTTTTTTACTTTTTTTCTTTGGACTGAGGAAACTGGTTTCCTTTCGCTATCACGATTTAACGTATACGAACCAAATCTGCACCATTCCCAATTATTCGGCACATCAAACGGTATTTCATCCTCTATACATTTTACTGTTCCACCAGAGAATTTCTCATAATGTAAATTATCATCAGGTTTTAGGGTGTCCCTAACGAGTCTTTTACCGTTTGGAAAACTGTGTTTATCCAAATGGTCTGCTCGCTAAGATTATACATTTTAATCAAACGAAATAAAATTAAGGCACAGCCTGCGGAATTTTTCTCCGTAAGTTGTGCCTTTTTCTCATCTATAAATCACTTGTTCATTAACGATTTCTGTTGCTCTGTTGCGAATATTATTCATCTTTCGCACCCACAACATCATATTTTCTGCTTTGAGCTTTTCTGTAACTTGCTCCTGCTCGGCGATCGATTTTACTGTCTGCTCAAATAAATTTTTTGCTCGTTTGTCTACATCGGCAAGGTAATTGTTAAGCTTACCCGATGTAAGAAGATTATAATAAAGCACTTGATGACTTGATTTCAAATAGCGTCTGTGTCTCGTTCCCCAAACACCGATTTGACTTTGGTTTTCATCAGATAGTGTAAGATTTGGAAAAAGATAATCGCCTTGTTGCGAATAGCTACCGCCGATATTTTCAAAATTTGTTTTCATATCGAAGCCTCCTTATATTTGATAATTTAATTATACCGAATACAAAATGAAAAGACCAATGTGTGGGTTTCTGATATAGAAAAAGGCTCTGACCTTTTACAGTCAAAGCCTCATTCTACCATTGCAATGCCTCAATTCTATTAAGTTTTATCATACTGCCTTATAAAACCTCAGCATTGTGTTTGCGGGGCTTTTTTTGAATCAGATTAACGCACAGCGATTTTGATTTATTCCGGTTATAGAAGAAATTGTAGAAAAAATTTGAAAAAATCAAAAAAACAGTTGACTTTCCAAAAAACCAATGCTATACTAACGAAGTCGGTTCAAGAGAAACGACAAAATATATGGGATCATAGCTCAGCTGGGAGAGCATCTGCCTTACAAGCAGAGGGTCATAGGTTCGAGCCCTATTGGTCCCATACATTTTCTAAAATTGGTTGTGGCGGGATAGCTCAGTTGGCTAGAGCACACGGTTCATACCCGTGGTGTCGTTGGTTCAAATCCAGTTCCCGCTACTGATTATGGCGGGATAGCTCAGTTGGCTAGAGCACACGGTTCATACCCGTGGTGTCGTTGGTTCAAATCCAGTTCCCGCTACTGATTATGGCGGGATAGCTCAGTTGGCTAGAGCACACGGTTCATACCCGTGGTGTCGCTGGTTCAAATCCAGTTCCCGCTATTTTTGTGCCAATGTATGCAGAACAAGCTGCCTGTGGCAGGTTTGCTGCATTTCTATATATCGTAACACAGCAAGAGAGTCGGAAGTATCCGGTTCTTTTTTGTTGTTTAATTTTATATATCGAAGTATACAAGAAAAGCGAAATCGTCTATAATACATTACATGTGATGTATAGAAACAGGAGGAATAGGAATATGGTACCAAGAAGCAGTTTGATCATTCGTTCGCTTGCCGGGGCGTATATAACTTATCTGGGAGGAAAACTTTTAGTGGATTCGCTGAAGAATCATCCGGACAATTATGTGTTTTATGCGGGAGCCGGGGTTGTTTTTGTAATCATAGGAATCTTCTGGCTTGGAAAATATGGTTCAAAGCTTATAAAAAAGGAATATCAAGATGACAGTGTGATGGGACAATTAAAAGATAAGGAAGAACAGTCAGAAGAAGCAGAAACAGAAGAAGCAGAAACAGAAGAAGCAGAAACAGAAACAGAAGAAGCAGAAACAAAGGAAGGAGAATAATATATGCGTGTAGGTATGGGCTATGATGTACATAAATTAGTAGACGGAAGAGATCTGATACTTGGCGGAGTAAAGATCCCTTATGAAAAGGGACTTCTTGGTCATTCGGATGCAGATGTATTATTGCATGCGGTCATGGATGCACTTCTTGGGGCGGCGGCGCTTGGAGATATCGGAAAGCACTTTCCGGATACCGATCCGGCGTACAAGGGAGCGTCCAGCATAAAACTTCTGGAAGAAGTAGGGAAATTAATTGATGAAAAATTATATGTGATCGGCAATATCGATGCAACGATCATCGCACAGCGCCCGAAGATGGCACCGCACATTGAACAGATGAGAAAAAATGTGGCAGAAGCACTGCACATTGAAGTTGAACAGGTGAACATCAAGGCAACAACGGAGGAAGGACTTGGATTTACCGGAACGGGAGAAGGTATTTCTTCTCAGGCAATTGCAAGTCTGGATACGATTGCTAATTACAGTTACAGAGTCGGACCGGCAGAAGGCGGATGTGCCGGATGCGGCGGATGTATGAAAGCGCAGGACAGATAAGAAACTTGTTGGGAAGGAAAATCAAAATGAAAATAAGAAAACTGGAAACAGGAGAAAAGCTGAATACAAGAAAACTGTACGAAGAAGTGTTTTCAGAAGACAGCAAAGACTTTGTTGACTATTATTACGAAGAAAAAGTAAAAGACAATCAGATTTATGTGGTAGAAGAAGACGGGGAGATACAGGCGATGCTGCATCTGAATCCGTACGAACTTGCAGTAAACGGCAGCAGAAAAGACGTGAATTATATTGTCGCTGTTGCAACGAGAAAATCATATCGGAAACGTGGCTTTATGGCAGGAATGTTGAAACAGGCGTTAAATGATATGTATGCAGACGGAGAGACATTTACATTTCTGATGCCGGCATCGGAGAGCATCTATCTGCCATTTGATTTCCGGACGGTGTATGAACAGAATCGGGCATATTATGATCCGGAAGCGGAAGTGGAAGAAGGTACAGATGTGACGGATGCCTCAGTGGAAGATGCAGAAAAAATGGCTGTTTATATGGAAGGCAGGCTGTCGCAGTCGTATCAGGTCTACGCAAAAAGAAATACAGCTTATTATGAACGTCTGATCAAAGAATATGCAAGTGACGGAGGGACGTTAAAGATATATAAAAAAGAAGGAGCGGTCACAGATATTAAGATCGCAGCAGAGGCTGAAGAAGTAGATGGGGAAAAACCTAAGATTATGATTCGTATCATAGATGTCAGACGGATGCTGATGTCTTTGAGACTCAAAACATTTATGGGAACATGTTTTACGGTGACAGATCCGGTTATCAAAGAAAATAACCGATGTGTCATGATTACGGGGACAGAATTTTCGGGAGTGATGCTGATGGATGGAAAGCCGGAAAACAGTGAAGGAACACTCACCGTAGCGGCGCTTACGAGCCTTGTATTCGGTGTGAAGACCGCAGAAGAAATCTGTGCGGACGGTGATGCGGTCATGTCGGATCGAATGAAAGAAGAATTAGATAAGATCATTCCATTGTCACAGATTTATCTGAATGAAACGGTATAAAGAAGAATCTTTTGTTTTTCTTTAGAATTTTCTGAAGTCACCCTTAAGAAATACCGGATAGGATGATAATAACAGAGGAAAAAGCTGGAATCAGGAAAAGGATGAAAAATGTGATGGAGATGAATCATGTACTGGTCGTAGAAGACGACAAGGAAATCAGGGAAGGCGTGGAGATATATCTGAAGAGTCAGGGCTATGAAGTATTTCAGGCGGCTGATGGTGCAGAAGGACTGGATGTTATAGAAAGGGAAGATATTCATCTGGCAATCGTGGATATCATGATGCCGGTAATGGATGGAATCTCTATGGTCGTAAAACTCAGGGAGAAGTATGATTTCCCGGTGATTTTTCTTTCTGCAAAATCAGAAGAAGTGGATAAGATCATGGGATTGAATATGGGGGCTGACGATTATGTGACAAAGCCATTTACTCCGATGGAACTGCTTGCCAGAGTCAATTCGCAGCTTCGCAGATACCGCAGGTTTATGGAACGGCTGGAGGATAAGAACGAAAATTCCAGGATCCATACGATAGGCGGACTGGAGATCAATGAGGATAATGTAGAAGTGACCGTTGACGGCGAACCGGTAAAGATGACTCCGATCGAGTACAAGATCCTGCTGCTTCTGATGAAGAATCCGGGACGGGTGTTCTCTGCGGAGGAGATCTATGAGCGGGTATGGAATGAACGTGCGATTAACACCGATACGATCATGGTGCACGTCAGAAATATCCGTGAAAAGATAGAAGTAAATCCAAGAGAACCAAAATACTTAAAGGTGGTGTGGGGCGTTGGATACAAAATTGAAAAACAGGCGTAAACTGGGACTTTTTCTTGCTGCTGTGACGATACTTGGAGCAGCGTTTTTCATGATATATAATTATCATACGATATATAGAAAAGCAGTCAGTGAAGCGCAGAAGACTTATACAACTTCACTTTCAGACAGGGAATATCTGGAAAGCTTTCTGGAATTCAGTTATGTCCTTTATAATCAGGAGATATCATCCAAGACAGGAGAAGCAAAAATGTCTCAGGAGGAGATCAGCGATGCTGCAGAAGTATGGATGGAGGATTATGAAGCGTTATATCCATATCTGGATTACAGGATTGAGGATGGATCAGGGGCAGTCCTGGGACGAAGCACAGCGAATACCGGAAAGGGTCTGGCAGATGACAGTTTCAAAGAATATGCATTTGGTATGGTACTGACTTATGATGAACACGGAGATCTGGATGTAAAAGTTGTAAAGAGCAGTGAAAAGACAACGCAGAGTATTGCTCTCAGAAAGATTATAGATAACTGGAGTGAGACGGTTGAGGATGCCACCGGCGGCGAATTGAAGACGCCGAAGAACCGTACATATATCTATGGAATGAAGAAAAACGGAATTGAACAATATCTGAACCAATGGTACTGGTTCGGGGATGAAGCGCCGAATGATGCATGGTATATGATGCTTGCCTGCATGGCAGCGGTAGGTGTGGCAGCATGGATTTTTGCACAAAGTGATACGCTGGGGATTGGCGGCAGAAAGCTTTTTCAACAGCCGTTTGAGATTGTTTTTATCGTTGCGGTAACAGGACTGGGACTTTTGGACAATAAGCTGAACTGGATTGTAACAAGGACGAAGGGAAGGCCCGGGGCGATGGACGCCGCAATCTGGATTGCAGCATTTGCTGTCACATACTGGGCAGCAAGCTGTGTCAGTGAAATACAGAAGACTGGTGTCAGAAAGTATGTTACAGAGCGGACGCTGTTGTGGCGTATGTGGAAAACGCTGAGGAAAGAAGCTCCGGCAGCAGCGGAAAGAGTCGGACGAGACAGCGGAAGATTGTACCGGAAAGTGAAAGAAATGGCACACAGGCTGTATCAGACCATTACAGATATCGACTTTACAGACAAAAGCAGTAAGGCAATTCTGAGGATTGTGCTTGTGAACTTTATCATTCTGGCAGTGACGAGTATTTTCTGGTTTTATGGAATTATGGCACTGATCATATATTCGGTAATTCTATACTTTATTTTGAAGAAATATTTTAATGAAATAAAGAAAAACTATCACAGACTGTTAGAAGCGACAAATGAGATTGCCGATGGAAATCTGGATGTGGAGATTGATGAAAATCTGGGGGTGTTCGAGCCGTTTAAAGAAGAGATTGAGAAGATACAGACCGGATTCAAGAAAGCGGTAGATGAAGAAGTGAAAAGCCAGCGGATGAAGACCGAACTGGTGACGAATGTCTCGCATGATCTGAAGACTCCATTGACTGCGATTATCACCTATGTGAATCTGCTGAAGATGGAACATGATCCGGAAAGACAGAAAGAATACATTGATGTACTGGATAGAAAATCACTCCGGTTAAAAGCATTGATTGAAGATTTGTTTGAAATCAGTAAAGCGAGCAGCCGTTCGGTGAACCTGAATATTATCGAGATGGATATTGTGAATCTTTTTAAACAGGTGAAATTAGAAATGGAAGAAAAGATTACGGAAGCGAATCTGGATTTCCGTCTGGATATTCCGGAGGAGAAAGTGATCGTGGCGCTGGATGGACAGAAGACATACCGGATATTCGAGAATCTGATCGGAAATGCAGTGAAATATGCAATGCCTCATACAAGAGTATACGTGAAGATTGCAGCGGAAGAGGGTGAGGCGGTATTCCGGATGAAGAATGTATCGGCCACCGAGCTTACATTTAATCCGGAAGAGATTACGGAGCGTTTTGTCAGAGGCGATTCGGCAAGAAATACCGAAGGATCCGGACTCGGACTTGCAATTGTTAAGAGCTTTGTGGAAATTCAGAAAGGAAAGTTCTGGATCGAGACGGAAGCAGATCTTTTTAAAGCAGAGATCCGATGGAAACTGGTTGACAAAAAAGATGATATCGCATAATATATATTCTATATGAGAAAGACTTTGAACGGAAAGAGTAGCAGATGTGTTGTGTCGAAAGAGAGAAACTGTCACCGGCTGAAAGCAGTTTCCGATTACAGCTTTTGTGAAGTGCGTCCGGGAGTCGGTCCGGTGAGAAAGAAGGATAACATCATAGCCGGATCCGGGATTACACACGTTACGTGTACTGAGAGAAGAATGCGGGTAATAGAACTGTATTCTTTAAAAAGAGTGGAACCGCGGATATACTTCGTCTCTTGTGTAAAGCAGGAGACGGAGTTTTTTTGTACCAAAGCATACAGAACAGGCGGTAAACTTATAAAAAGGAGAGATCATAGATGGGCATCATATCATATGTCAATGAAGAAATTCAGGTGATACGGGAACGGGATCCTGCGATCAAGTCGAATATGGAAGTATTCCTGTATTCTAGTTTCAAAGCAATTCTTCATTACAGAATCGCACATAAGCTCTATCTGAAGAAACATTATTTTCTTGCCAGATGGGTATCGCAACGGGCAGTAAGAAAGACCGGAATCGAGATCCATCCGGGGGCAACAATAGGAAAAGGATTATTTATCGACCACGGAAGCGGAGTGATCATCGGAGAGACTGCGGAACTGGGAGATAATATTACCTTGTATCAAGGAGTCACACTTGGAGGAACCGGAAAAGAACAAGGCAAGAGACATCCGACCCTGAGAGATAACGTTATGGTGAGTGCAGGAGCAAAGGTTCTTGGTTCATTTACCATCGGAGAAAATTCCAAGATTGGAGCGGGATCGGTAGTATTGGAAGAAGTACCGCCGAATTGTACAGTTGTAGGTGTGCCGGGCAGAGTGGTTAAGATGAATGATGAGAAGATACCGAGACTCGATATGGATCAGGTGCATCTGCCGGATCCGATTTCAAATGATATCAGAGAACTGCAGGCAGATAACATAAGAATGCACAGACAGATCCAGGAGATGGAGAAACGCATGCAATGTTTAAAAGAGAATCCGATACCGGAAGAAAAAGAGGAGGAGAACGCGAAAAATGAAGATTTTTAATACAATGACAAAGAAAAAAGAAGAATTTATACCTTTGGAAGAAGGAAAGGTAAAGATGTATGTATGCGGGCCTACCGTATATAACTTTATCCATATTGGAAATGCCAGACCAATGATCGTATTCGACACGGTCAGAAGATATTTTGAATACAAAGGATATGATGTGAATTATGTATCCAACTTTACAGACGTAGACGATAAGATCATCAAAAAAGCCATCGAAGAAGGGGTGACAGCCGATGAGATTTCCAAACGTTACATTGCAGAGTGTAAAAAAGATATGGACGGTATGAATATCAAACCGGCAACCAAGAATCCGCTTGCGACGGAAGAAATCTGCGGTATGGTAGATATGATCCAGACGTTGATTGATAAAGGATTTGCATATGAGAAGAATGGTACCGTATATTACAGTACAAGAAAGTTCAAAGATTACGGTAAGCTTTCGCACAAGAATCTGGATGATCTTCGTTCGGGTGAACGTTCCCTTCTGGTATCCGGAGAAGATGAGAAAGAAGATCCGCTGGATTTTGTACTTTGGAAACCGAAGAAAGAAGGAGAGCCTGCATGGGAGTCTCCGTGGAGCGAAGGACGTCCGGGATGGCACATCGAGTGTTCAGAGATGTCTAAGAAATATCTCGGAGAGCAGATCGACATTCATGCCGGCGGAGAAGATCTTGTATTCCCACATCATGAAAATGAGATTGCGCAGAGTGAGGCCGCAAATGGCAAGGAATTTGCAAGATACTGGATGCACAATGCATTCCTGAACATTGATAACAGAAAGATGAGTAAATCTCTCGGAAACTTCCGTACCGTACGTGAGATCAGCGAACAGTACGATCTGCAGGTACTTCGTTTCTTCATGCTGAGTGCACATTACAGAAGCCCACTGAATTTCAGTGCAGATCTGATGGAAGCATCCAAGAATGGTCTGGAGCGTATCGTAAATGCAGCAGATAATCTGAAGTTCCTTATGGGAAATGCAAAAGCAGAAGCAATCACAGATGCAGAAGCAGAAAACTTTACAAAAACAGAAGAGTTTGTTGCAGGATTTGAAAAGGCAATGGACGATGACTTCAATACAGCAGATGCCGTTGCAGCAATCTTTGACCTTGTAAAATATATCAATACAACAACCGATGCAGAAAGTTCCAAAGAATATCTTCAGAAATTATTCGATTTGCTTGTGAAGTTAACAGGAGTTCTGGGACTGATCGTAGATAAGAAAGAAGAGATCCTGGACGAAGACATCGAGAAACTGATCGAGGAGCGTCAGGCAGCACGTAAGGCTAAAGACTTTGCAAGAGCCGATGCAATCCGTGATGAACTGTTAGAGAAGGGTATCATCTTAAAGGATACCAGAGAAGGAGTACAATGGAAAAGAGCGTAGAGTGGGGATTTGACACTTATATGCAGGAGATTTTCCAGATGAAAGAGGTGGATATTAAAGAATATTCACCTCTTACTTTGGCATATATCGGAGACTGCATTTATGATCTGATCATTAAATCCCTGGTGATCAATGAAGGAAACCGTCAGGTACAGAAGCTGCACCAGAAGACCAGCTCTTATGTCCAGGCGTCCGCACAGTCGAAAATGATGCGTACGATGCAGGAACACCTGACAGAAGAAGAACATGCTGTCTATAAAAGAGGCCGCAATGCCAAGAGCGTGTCGCCGGCGAAGAACCAGTCGATTACAGATTACAGACGTGCGACGGGATTTGAAGCTCTGCTTGGATATCTATATCTGAAAAAAGAGTGGAAAAGAATGCTGGAACTGGTTAAAATAGGTCTGGACAGTATCAAAGAATAATAAGGAGTGTCAAATATGAGTCACGATAAGAATGTAAATGAAAGTATCATAGAAGGAAGAAATGCCGTTATGGAAGCATTTCGTTCCGGGAAACCGGTAGACAAGCTGTATGTACTGGATGGATGTCAGGATGGTGCGGTGAGATCCATCATCCGCGAGGCAAGAAAGCATGACACGATATTGAATTTCGTGGAAAAAGACCGTCTGAACCAGTTGTCGGAGACCGGTAAACACCAGGGAGTGATCGCAAGTGTTGCTGCATATGAATATGCAGAGGTAGAGGATATGTTAAAGCTTGCAGAAGAAAAGGGAGAAGATCCGTTTCTGATCATTCTGGATAATATTGAAGATCCGCACAATCTCGGTGCGATCATCCGTACTGCGAACCAGGCAGGGGCACACGGTGTGATCATACCAAAGAGACGGGCAGTCGGACTGACGGCAACCGTAGCAAGAACTTCCGCAGGGGCCCTGAATTATACACCGGTTGCAAAAGTAACAAATCTGGTAAAGACGATGGAAGATTTGAAGAAAAAAGGTCTGTGGTTCGTATGTGCCGATATGGACGGGGATGTCATGTATGATGTCAATATGAAAGGACCGATCGGACTCGTAATTGGTAATGAAGGCGAAGGTGTGGGACGTCTGGTAAAAGACACCTGTGACTTTACTGCAAGAATTCCGATGAAGGGGGATATCGATTCCCTGAATGCATCGGTGGCAGCGGGCGTCCTTGCATATGAGATTGTGAGACAGAGGAGTGTATGACAGAGTATAAAAAATTAACAGATGAAGAACTGATCCGCAGACTCCGGATGGGAGAAACGGGAATTATCGATTATCTGATGGAAAAATATAAGAATCTGGTCAGAAAAGAAGCCAATGCAATGTATCTGCTCGGCGGTGAGACGGATGATCTGATCCAGGAGGGGATGATCGGACTTTTTAAAGCAGTTCAGGACTACGATGTGGATCAGGAAGCATCCTTCTTCAGCTTTGCAAGGCTATGTGTGACAAGACAGTTGTATTCGGCAATTGAAGCTTCAAACAGAAAGAAACACAGTCCGCTCAACAGTTATATTTCCCTGTATGAAAGAGAAGACGGGGAAAACTCGTTGATCGATACAATGGAATCCGGACATGAGACGAATCCGGAAGAACTGCTTGTCAGTCAGGAACGTGCGAAGACGTTGGAAGAACGTCTGGAAAAAGAATTAAGTGAACTGGAGCGCAGAGTTCTGTATCTTCATCTGATGGGAACGGATTATAAGACGATTGCAAAGCTTCTAGACCGGAGTCCAAAGACGATTGATAATGCACTTCAGAGAATCAAGGGAAAGATGCAGAAGATTCTGGAAAAGGAAAAATAAATCTAAAGAGGATATAAATATCGGCTGAATTTGTAATTGTAAAAAAATCCCGTAAAACAATCATTTGAAAGTTTTACGGGACTTCTCTTGTAAGCTGCCTAGCGGAATCGAACCGCCGACCTCCGCCTTACCAAGGCGACGCTCTACCGACTGAGCCAAGGCAGCATGCATAAGTGATATGCAACGTTGATACTATACACTGAAAGGAGTACATTTGTCAATATATTTTCGTGATATTAATTGAAAATCGTGAAAAATCCTGCGAAAATCAGGAATATGAAAAGAAATAGTAATAGAGAGGAAGAAGAAAATGAAAAAGATGAAAACAATGACCGAAGGAGTGATTTGGAAAGAAATACTATTCTTTGCAATTCCACTGATTCTGGGGAATCTGTTTCAGCAGCTGTATAATACGGTGGATTCGATTATTGTCGGCAACTATGTGGGAAGTAACGCACTGGCAGCAGTCGGATCCAGCGGTGCAATCATTAACCTGCTGATCGGTTTCTGCATAGGAGCATCGACTGGTGCAGGTGTTGTAATCTCGCAGTTTTATGGGGCCAAAAATACAGAAGGTGTGAGGAAGGCCGTACATACTACGATGGCGATCGCGCTGGCAGCAGGAGTGCTTCTGACTGTAATCGGAATTACAGTGACACCATCGATGCTGCGCCTGATGGGAACACCGGACAAGGTATTTGAACAGTCGGTAATTTATCTGCAGGTATATTTTGGCGGAAGTTTGTTTTCGGTAGTTTACAATATGTCGGCGGGTGTTCTGAATGCCGTGGGCAATTCCAGACGTTCCCTGGTATACCTGATGATCGCGGCGATTTCAAATATATTCCTGGATCTGATCATGGTTGTCGGACTGAAGCTTGGAATCGTTGGCGCGGCACTGGCTACGGATATCAGTCAGTTGATATCATGCATTTTTATATGGGGATTTCTGATTAGAAGTGAAGATGTATATAAGTTGAAGATTAAGGAGATCCGATGCTATGATCATCTGCTTTCGAAGATCATCCGCATCGGAATCCCGACAGGAATCCAGAATATTGTAATTTCGCTTTCAAACCTGATCGTGCAGGCAAGTGTGAATAGTTTTGGAGCGACAGTTATGGCAGGTTTTGCAGCTTATATAAAAATCGATGGATTTAATATCCTGCCGGTACTGAGTATCAGTATGGCGGCAACTACATTTGCCGGACAGAATATTGGTGCAGGGAAAGCAGACAGGGTCAGAAAAGGAATGTACATATCCACAGCAATGGGTGCCGGGTATTCTGTGATAACCGGAATTGTGCTGCTGATATTCGCTCCGCAGGTAATCGGAGTCTTTACGACGAACCATAAGGTGGTGGAATATGGTGTATATATTATGAAATATTTCTGCCCGTTTTACTGGATGCTTGGAATCCTGCATGTGCTTGGCGGAACGATCAGAGGAACCGGCAAGACGATGCAGGCCATGATTGTATTTCTGGTATCGTTATGCGGATTCCGTGTGATGTGGATTGCAGGAACCATGGCATGGGCAAAGAGTCTCGGTCATGTGATGATGTGCTATCCGACCTCATGGCTTTTGGGCATGCTTTTGATGATTCTGTATGTCTGGAAAGGAAAATGGATGGTTTTAAGGACGGAAAAGATATAGACAAATGCAAAAAAAGTTTGAAGATAAAAAGATGTCTTCAAACTTTTTTTGACCTATAGCTGATCTTTTTCGAAGAAATCAGACACATAAAGGTCTAAAAAATAAAAAAAAGAGGTTTTTGGTATCGAAATCATTGACAAACGACATGTTGTGATTTATTTTTTAGATAGAGCCAAAAAAGGGAGATTATTTATGAATAGGAATATTATGATACAGACACTCAGAAGATTTAAAGTCACATCAGGATATAAAGGATACTATTATCTGTTGGATGCTGCAGATATCATCAGTGGATTCCATACAAAAGAAAAGCCGTTTGCGACACAGAATGATATATATATCCCGATAGGAGAAAAACACGAAACCAGTTTTTATAATGTGGAACGCGGGATACGTGTAGTCGTTGATAAGTGTTGGAAAGAAGATAAAGAACTTATGATGGAGATCCTTGGTTACCATGCGATCAAGTGCCCAAGTAATTCTGAATTTCTGGATGCATTTACATTTTTCTGCGAAAACCGGTAAAAGAGGTATCTTCCCTTGTTTCATCATATTTTTTATGATAAGATAATGAGCATAATGTATAGTTAAAACCTAAGGAGGACACCATGGGAGAAGAAACAACAGTTTCCAAAAATTTTATTGAACAGGAAATAGATAAAGATCTTGCAGAAGGAGTATACAGTGAAGTATGTACGAGATTTCCGCCGGAACCGAACGGATATCTGCATATCGGACATGCGAAGTCGATTCTTCTGAATTCAGGACTTGCAAAGAAATATAACGGAACCTTTCATTTAAGATTTGACGATACGAACCCGATGAAAGAAGATATGGAATTCGTAGAGTCCATTAAAGAAGATGTAAAATGGCTGGGTGCCGACTGGGGAGATCATCTTTATTTTGCATCAGACTATTTTGACCAGATGTATGAGTGTGCAGTAAAGCTGATCAAAAAAGGAAAGGCATTCGTCTGTGACCTGACAGCGGAAGAAATGCGTGAATACCGCGGAACCCTGACAGAGCCTGGAAAGAACAGTCCGTATCGTGACCGTCCGATAGAAGAGAATTTAAGACTTTTCGAAGAGATGAAAGACGGAAAGTATCAGGATGGAGAGAAAGTTCTGCGTGCAAAGATTGATATGGCATCGCCGAATATCAACATGCGTGATCCGATCATCTACCGTGTGGCGCATATGACACATCACAATACAGGAGATAAATGGTGTATTTATCCAATGTATGATTTTGCACATCCGATCGAAGATGCGATCGAGCACATTACACATTCTATCTGTACACTGGAATTTGAAGACCACAGACCGTTATATGACTGGGTTGTAAAAGAGTGTGAATTTGATCCGGCACCGAGACAGATTGAATTCTCAAAGCTGTATCTGACGAATGTTGTTACAGGTAAGAGATACATCAAGAAGCTTGTTATGGATGGTATTGTAGACGGATGGGATGATCCGAGACTTGTATCGATCGCAGCTCTCAGAAGAAGAGGATTTACACCGGAATCCATTAAGATGTTCGTTGAAATGTGCGGAGTATCCAAGAGCCAGAGCTCTGTGGATTATGCAATGCTGGAGTATTGTATCCGTGAAGATCTGAAGATGAAGAAGCCTCGTATGATGGCAGTCCTGGATCCGATCAAACTGGTGATCGACAACTATCCGGAAGGAGAAGTGGAATATCTGGATGTAGAGAACAATCTGGAGAATCCGGAACTTGGTGTGAGAAAAGTGCCGTTTGGACGTGAACTTTACATTGAGCGTAATGACTTTATGATTGATCCTCCGAAGAAGTATTTCCGCCTTTTCCCTGGAAACGAAGTACGTCTGATGCATGCATATTTTGTAAAATGTGTCAGCTATGAGACGGATGCAGAAGGAAATGTAACGGTGGTACATTGTACGTATGATCCGGAGACAAAATGCGGAACCGGGTTTACCGGACGTAAGGTAAAAGGAACGATCCACTGGGTAAGTGCACCACAGGCTAAGAAAGCAGAAGTCAGATTATATGAGAACCTGATCGATGAAGAGAAGGGAGTATATAATAAAGAAGATGGATCGCTGAACCTGAACCCGGATTCCTTACAGATTTTAAAAGAGTGCTATGTGGAAGACAGCTTTAACGAAGCAGGTCCGTGTGACAGCTTCCAGTTTGTAAGAAATGGATATTTCTGTATTGATTCGAAAGACTCCACACCGGAAAATCTGGTGTTTAACCGTATTGTATCTCTGAAGAGTTCTTTTAAACTGCCAAAGAAATAAACGGGTGCAAAATAAAAAAATGAATGAATTAACGATAAATCTTAACAGTCGTTCGAAGAAGCCGCTGTATGAGCAGATTTATGATCATATCAAGTCTGATATCCAGAACGGGAGACTCCGCTATGGGGAGAAACTCCCGTCTACCAGGGCTTTGTCCAAGCATCTGGAAGTCAGCCGCAGTACGGTTGAACTGGCATATGAACAGTTATTATCAGAAGGATATATCGAGTCTGCGCCATATCGCGGTTTTTTTGTGGCTCAGATTGATGAATTATATCAACTGAAAAAAGAAGAAAAAAAGCCGGAACGTAAGAGAGAAAAGAAAAGAATATACCGCTATGATTTCACACCGAACGGAGTAGATCTTAACAGTTTTCCATATAATGTCTGGAGAAAACTTTCGAAAGACATTTTGCTGGATGACAGGACGGAGTTGTTCCGTTCAGGAGATCCGCAAGGTGAATATGGATTCCGGGGAGCCATCTGCAATTATCTGTATCAGGCACGAGGCGTGGACTGTTCTCCGGAGCAGATCGTGATCGGAGCGGGAAGTGATTATATTCTGATACTGCTTAGTATGATCCTTGGAAAAGAACATACTATTGCATTTGAAGATCCTACATACAAGCAGGCATATAGAGTGATTCAGACACTGGGATATGAGACAGTGCCGGTTACAATGGATCACAATGGAATGAGAATATCAGAGCTGGAAGATTCAGAGGCAGATATTGCATATGTCACACCGTCGCATCAGTATCCGACAGGAATCGTTATGCCGATCAAAAGAAGAATGGAGCTTCTGAAGTGGGCATACGGGAAGGAAGGCAGATATATCATAGAAGACGACTATGACAGTGAATTCCGCTACAAAGGGAAACCGATCCCGGCTCTGCAAGGATATGATGCAGAAGATAAAGTTATCTATCTGGGAACTTTTTCAAAATCCATTGCACCGGCTATTCGTCTGAGTTATATGGTACTGCCAAAATCTCTCCTGGATGCGTATCGGACAAATGTGAACTTTATCAACTCAACCGTTTCAAAGGTAGATCAGATGATCGTACAACATTTTATCGAAGATGGATATTACGAACGTCATTTGAATAAGACAAGAGCTCTGTATAAAAACAGGCACGATATTCTGATCGATGCACTGAAGCCTCTGGCAGATATCTGTGCGATATCGGGAGAGCATGCGGGAGTACATATCCTGCTGACATTTGAAAAGGGATGGAACGAAAATGATCTGATCGAACGGGCAAAAAAAGAGGATATCCGTGTATATGGACTTTCGGATTACAGGATCAGGAAAGATACAGATGAGCGGGCAACGATTCTTCTGGGATATGCAAATATGAATGAAGAGGATATCAAAGAAGCAGTGGGAATTTTGAACAGGTGTTGGAGAAGATAAAAGAGCAGTAAACAATGTAAAATAAGAAAATAATTTACATTGTTTACTGCTCTTTTGTATAGCTGCAGTCTGAATTCAGTCTGTGTCAGCAGAACTAATCTTCTTTCCCTTCGTGAGCATCCGCATCCAGAGTATCTTCGCCGGTCTCTGTTTCTTCTGCATCGTCTGCTTCTTCCGGAGAAGATTTTCCTGCGTTCAGATCAACGTATCCCCGGTCGACCGGTTGAAGATCATTGTCAAGATCGAAGTCTTCATCTTCAAAATCATCGTTGAAATCTTCATCCACATCTTTTTTAGATTTTTTAAAATAATAAACAAGACCTGCAGCGGCACTGCCGATTGCAGCAAGACCCAATAATTTTTTCATCCATTTTGCCATGATTGTATGACTCCTTTCCATTCTTTTCCTTATCATAGCACATATTATATGTATTTTTCTATTAAATTAAAATAAATTATCTGCAAGTTGAGAAGAAAATGAAAATATGATACACTGTATAACATATCCTGGCGGTACGGAGCCTGAGAAAACGGAGTAAGATATTAGGAACAAAGTGGATGTACAGCCCTGGATAAAGGAGAGAAAAAGTATGAAAGAACAAAGCACAAAGACTGTTGCAAAGAAGAAATTCTTTAAAATGGTATTCAGCCGTGCCGGAATTTTTGTGATACTGATATTGATACAGATGCTGGTTTTTCTGGGGATTCCGTACTATCTGAAAGAATATGCAACATTTATATACAGTGTGATGTCTCTGATGGAGATTATAGTTCTTGTGTATATTATTAATACAGAGGGAAATCCGGCGTTCAAGCTGTCATGGATTCTGTGTGTGATGGCAGTACCGGTTGTCGGGACGATATTTTACATCTATGTGCATCTGCAGCTGGAAACACGGTTTGTACAGAACCGCCTGGCGGCATTGCGTATGGAGACGGAACCTTACATGGATCAGGATCAGAAGATCACAGATGCACTCTGGGAGGGAAAATCTGCAAATGCACAGCTGTCGTATTATCTGTCGCATCAACTGGGATTCCCGACTTACAGGAATACAGAAGCCGAATATTTTCCGGTTGGAGAAGCCAAATTCGCATCCATGATAAAAGAACTGGAAAAGGCGGAAAAGTTTATTTTCATGGAGTACTTCATCGTAGAAGAAGGTATTATGTGGAATACGATCCTTGAGATCCTGAAGCGGAAAGCAGCGGAAGGTGTGGAAGTCCGGTTCATGTATGACGGAATGTGTGCATTTGACCTGCTGCCGTACAGCTATCCGAAGAAACTTCAGAAATACGGTATCAACTGCAAGATGTCGAATAAGATCCGGCCATTTGTCTCAACAATCCAGAACAACCGTGATCACAGAAAGATCTGCGTGATCGATGGACAGGTGGGATATGTAGGGGGTGTGAATCTTGCTGATGAGTATATCAATGAGAAGGAACGGTTCGGACACTGGAAGGATACGGCGGTACTGTTAAGAGGTGATGCTGTCCAGAGCCTGACGATGATATTTCTGCAGATGTGGGATGTGGATATGCGGGGCGTGGAGCCTTATGGAAAATATCTGACCAAAAAAGCGGATACATTGAATGAAAAACTGGGATATGTGATTCCATATGCAGACAGCCCGTTTGATCATGAAAATGTAGGAGAAGAAGTATATTTCCATATTTTGAACCATGCAAAAAAATATGTGCATATCATGACCCCGTATCTGATCTTGGACAATGAGATGCTTACTACACTGATCCGTGCAGCGAAGAGTGGTATTGAGGTGATCATCATCATGCCGCATATTCCGGATAAGTGGTATGCATTTGCTGTGGCAAAGACCTACTATAAGGAACTGATCGAGGGCGGGGTACAGATCTATGAGTATACACCTGGATTTGTACATGCAAAAATATTTGTATCCGATGATGATACGGCAACGGTAGGAAGTATCAATCTGGATTTCAGAAGCCTGTATCTGCATTTTGAGAATGGTGTGTTTATCTACGATAATCCTGAAGTGCAGAAAGTAGAAGAAGATTTTCAGAATACGCTGGCAAAATGTCATAAGGTTACAGTGACGGAAGTGAGAAACAGAGGAATTCTGATGAAGACGGCGGGACAGGTATTAAGACTGGTTGCGCCGCTAATGTAGAAAACACAGGAAATCCTGTGGATTTTATGTAAAAATGTTATTGAACCAAGGTGAAATGTATAGTATAATGCTTAGGGTGGTTTGATTAGATCCGCTAAAGAAGACTGATAAGTCATGTTAATATCGCAGGAGGAATGGATATGGTTAAAGCAGTAGTCGGTGCCAACTGGGGCGACGAAGGAAAAGGTAAGATTACAGATATGCTGGCTGAACAGGCTGATATCATCGTAAGATTCCAGGGAGGCGCGAATGCAGGTCATACAATTATCAATGATTATGGAAAGTTTGCATTACACACACTTCCATCAGGAGTATTTTACGATCATACGACAAGTATTATCGGAAATGGTGTAGCACTGGATGTGCCGGTATTATTTAAAGAAGTACAGTCTATCATCGATCAGGGAGTTCCGATGCCGAAGATTCTGGTATCTGACAGAGCTCAGATGGTAATGTCCTATCATAAGAATTTTGATGCATACGAAGAGGAAAGACTGGGAGGAAAATCTTTCGGTTCTACAAAATCAGGTATCGCACCATTCTACTCAGACAAATATGCAAAGATCGGATTCCAGGTCAGTGAGCTGTTTGATGATGAACTGTTAAAAGAAAAAGTTGTTCGTGTAGCAGAGCAGAAGAATGTATTACTGGAGCACCTTTATCATAAACCATTGATCAATCCTGATGATTTATATAATGAACTTCAAGAATATAAGAAGATGGTTGAACCATTCGTATGTGATACTTCTCTTTTCCTGAACAATGCGCTCAAAGAAGGAAAAGAAGTATTGTTAGAGGGACAGCTTGGATCACTGAAGGATCCGGATCACGGAATCTATCCAATGGTTACTTCATCTTCTACACTGGCAGGATATGGAGCGATTGGAGCAGGAATCCCTCCGTATGAGATCAAGAAGATCGTAACAGTATGTAAAGCATATTCAAGTGCAGTAGGAGCCGGAGCATTCGTAAGTGAGATCTTTGGTGACGAAGCAGACGAATTAAGACGCCGCGGTGGTGATGGCGGAGAATTCGGAGCAACAACCGGACGCCCGAGAAGAATGGGATGGTTCGATTGTGTCGCTTCCAAGTATGGATGCAGAATGCAGGGAGCAACAGATGTTGCATTTACAGTATTAGATGTACTTGGATATCTGGATGAGATTCCGGTATGTGTAGGATACGATATCGACGGAGAAGTAACAACAGAATTCCCAACGACACATCTGTTAGAGAAGGCAAAACCAGTTCTTAAGAAACTTCCGGGATGGAAATGTGACATTCGTGGAATTAAGAAATACGAAGACCTTCCGGAAAACTGCAGAAAATACATTGAGTTTGTAGAAGAGCAGATTGGATACCCGATTACAATGGTATCTAACGGACCAGAAAGACACGACATTATTTACAGAGAGTCAAAACTTTCAAAATAAGAGAGAGATGAAGACAGCAGCTATAAGATAAAAGTAGACTTATAGCTGCTGTTTTTTGAGTATTCATACATTCCGAAGAAACAGTCAGGGAGGGATTCTTCAGATCAGAGTTATGTTTTCCTTAAGAAATTTCTCATGCTTTATTTAGATTTCTGCCATAATGTTGCCACAAAATATGCATATAATAAGATCATCGTAAATATAATAATAACGTCGGTGTAATCAGACACCAGAGACGTAAGAGGGGATACAAATAATCAAGATGGAGGTATGCACAATGAATACAAGAGACCTGACAAAAGAAGAAGCAGAAGTAATTTCAATGGAAGAATACCTTGCAAAGAGAAAGAAAATAAGAGAAAACGAAAGAAAACACAAGAAAAAAGGATCAGACGATCGAGAAGAAAGTCTGATGCCTCTGGAATTCTATATGGTATCATCGCTTGCATGGTCGTGATCCTGGTCAGGGTCATCGTGGCGGGTAAGCTTAAATACCAGCGTATAAGCGTATAAAAGTACAGGAAGTATGATCGTACATGCAACAGATGCCCAGAGAAGGTCGATAGAATGTGGACTTCCCATCAGGGCAAATATTAATGTACTGAGATACATACCGAATAATAAAATAGCGGCAATGAGTGCCAGAATACGTTTTGCATTTTTCATAATAATCATCCTTTACAATGAATCAAGACTTTAGTATATTATATAGAGAGCAGTGAAAAATTGCAAATGAATATCGTACAAAGGAGTATAGAAATATGAGCACATTATATCAGCAGTGGCAGAACATCGCTTATGATGAGACTGCAGACAGAAGTCAGTTGGAAAAATTCTGGGGAACATATTTCCAAATTGAGAAAGAGATTTACGAAAAGCTTCTTTCTAATCCGGATGAAGCAGTGAAAGGAACAGTCAAAGAACTGGCTGAGAAGTTCGGACAGGAAGTTCTGACCATGATCGGTTTCCTGGATGGAATCAATGAAAGCCTTCTGATCGAACTGGATCTGGATACAGTAGAAGAAGATACAGTAATAAGCCTTGCATTTGATAAAGAGAGACTGTACAAGAATATGGTAGCAGCGAAAGCTGACTGGCTGTATGAACTTCCACAGTGGAAAGAGATTTTTTCTGAAGAAGAATTAAAAAAATTCTATAAAGAACAGAAAGAATCTACAACAATTCGTAAACCAAAGAAAATTGGAAGAAATGATCCATGTCCGTGCGGATCAGGTAAAAAATATAAAAAATGCTGTGGCAGATAATTTTTCTGGCTGCAGGTATCCTGAGTCTCATTTATTACAGTGCGATCTGTATCGCACTGAAAAAATGGGACTCTACTTTTTCCAGATTCTGGCTGGCGGCCGGAATTGTGGGGATCGCAGGAAGCGTTTTGATCCGTTTGTATGGAATGCCGTGTGTGGTAGAAGCGCTGATCGGTATTGCTGTATGCCTCCTTCTGATTGCTGAGATAAAGATCATAACAGGAATGTGCAGAAGGCCTTTGGAAAAAAGACCGGAAGAAGATACACGATCCGGCACAAGATGGATCATTGTGCTGGGAGCGCAGGTGAGAGGCCGGAAGATTACCGATTCACTGAAACGAAGACTGGATTCTGCATTAGAGTATCTGAAAGAGCACCCAGATGTACATGTAATCGTCTCCGGCGGACAGGGGAACGATGAAGAAGTAACAGAAGCGTATGCAATGGCGCAGTATCTGGAGCGTGCAGGGATCGACTGCAGACGCATTATACAGGAAGACGCATCGGTAAATACACTGGAGAATCTGAAGTTTTCCAGAAAACTGATTGCAGATGTGGATACACCGGTCGGTATTGTCTCGAATAATTTTCATGTATACCGGGGATGTGTGTATGCAAAACGCGCAGGATTTAAGAATCCATTTCCGATAGCGGCAGGCTGTCATCCATTACTATTTCCCAATTATTTTGTACGGGAATGTTTTGCGGTCTGGAAACTGTGGTTGAAAAAATGTTGACAAAGTAAAACCTCGTGCTATAATGAGAGCGTATAAAAAACACGTTGAAGAGAAGAGTAGGCTGGGAAAGAAATGCCAGAGAGAGAAGCCGCAGGCTGAAAGCTTCTTATTTTGGAACCTTCTGAAAACTACCTCTGAGTGGCTGCAAAACAGTCCGGTGATTCCGTTATCGTCATAATTAAGAGGTTCTGACATGAGAGGTCTTTGAAAAATGAAGAGACTTTGATGCGTCAGTTCAAACAGGGTGGAACCGCGAGAAAACTCGTCCCTTACAGCATTTGTCTGTAAGGGAATTTTTTATTGCCATGCGTTTGAAAGAAGCTGACAAAGCATACAATAGAAACCGCAGATTACAGGTGATTGCTGAACGGGCAGAAAAGAAGATGCATGCCCGAGGATAGAATAGAAAATAAAAAGAGAGGACATGATAATTATGAAAATCACATTAAAAGATGGATCTTTCAAAGAGTATGAAGGAAGTATGTCAGTACTGGATATTACAAAAGATATCAGCGAAGGTCTGGCAAGGGTGGCAACTTCCGCAAGAGTAAATGGTGAAGTAGTAGATCTCAGACATGTTGTGGATGAAGATTGTGAACTGGAGATACTTACATTTGATAACGAAGAAGGAAAGGGTGCTTTCTGGCATACCACATCTCATATTATGGCACAGGCAATCAAACGTCTGTATCCGGATACAAAGCTTGCGATCGGACCGTCGATCGAGAATGGATTCTACTATGATGTAGACCGTGAGACACCATTCGTAGCAGAAGATCTCGAAAAGATTGAAAAAGAGATGAAGAAGATTGTCAAAGAAGCTCTTCCGATCGAACGATTTACAAAGACAAGAGAAGATGCAATCGCATATTTCAAAGAAAAAGATGAACCATATAAAGTTGAATTGATCGAAGACCTTCCGGAAGGAGAAGAGATCAGCTTTTATCAGCAGGGAGAATTCGTTGATTTATGTGCCGGACCACACCTGATGACAACAAAGCCGGTAAAAGCATTCAAGCTTACAAGCCTTGCAGGTGCTTACTGGAGAGGCAGCGAGAAGAACAAGATGCTCACAAGAATCTACGGTATCTCTTATCCTAAGAAAGCACAGTTAGATGAATATCTGACAATGCTTGAAGAAGCAAAGAAACGTGACCACAGAAAACTTGGCAAAGAACTTGGACTTTTCATGATGTGCGAAGAAGGTCCGGGATTCCCGTTCTTCCTTCCAAAGGGAATGGTGCTTAAGAATACATTGCTTGATTACTGGAGAGAACTTCACAAAAAAGCAGGTTATGTAGAAGTATCTACGCCGGTAATCTTAAGCAGACACCTCTGGGAGACATCCGGTCACTGGGATCATTATAAAGAAAATATGTATACAACACAGATTGACGGAGAGGACTTTGCAATCAAGCCAATGAACTGTCCGGGTGGAATGCTCGTATATAAAGCTGAGCCACGTTCATATAAAGATCTCCCGCTTCGTGTCGGAGAGCTCGGACTGGTTCACCGTCATGAAAAATCAGGACAGTTACATGGTCTGATGCGTGTGCGCTGTTTCACACAGGATGATGCACATATCTTTATGATGCCGGAACAGATCCGTGATGAGATCAAAGGTGTTGTAGCGCTGATTGATGAAGTATATCAGCTGTTCGGATTCAAGTATCATGTAGAACTTTCTACACGTCCGGAAGACAGTATGGGAAGTGACGAAGATTGGGAACTTGCAACAGAAGGTCTTCGCGGCGCACTGAATGATCTTGGTCTTGATTATGTAGTAAATGAAGGAGACGGAGCATTCTACGGACCAAAGATTGATTTCCATCTGACAGACTCTATCGGAAGAACATGGCAGTGCGGAACAATTCAGCTTGATATGCAGCTTCCACAGAGATTTGAACTGGAATATACAGGTGCAGACGGAGAGAAACACCGTCCGATCATGATCCACCGTGTAGCATTTGGATCCATCGAGAGATTCATCGGAATCCTGATCGAACATTTTGCGGGAGCATTCCCTACATGGCTTGCACCGGTACAGGTTAAGGTGCTTCCAATCTCAGATAAACATCTGGAATACGGACAGAAAGTACTGGAGACATTAAATGCGGCAGGTATCCGTGCAGAGATTGATACACGTGCGGAAAAGATCGGTTATAAGATCCGTGAGGCTCAGATGCAGAAGATTCCATACATGCTTGTAGTAGGAGCAAAAGAAGAAGAAGAAAATCTGGTATCCGTAAGAAGCAGATTTGCAGGAGATGAAGGCCAGAAGAGTCTGGATGCGTTCGTAGCATCTGTTGCAGAAGAAATCGCAACAAGAGAAAGACGAGAAGTTGTAAAAGAAGAAAACTAATTTGTTTTTACAAATGTATAAGAAATAAAAAGAACTGGCATAATATATCTTGTATTTGAAAGGAGGATATATTATGCCAGATTTACGATGTACCGTACAGACTTGTACGCACAATCAGAATTATTACTGTAATCTTGACAGTATCGTGGTAGGAGGAAATTCTGCAAAGAAAGCTGCGGAGACAAGCTGTGACAGCTTTGAAGAGAGAAAAGGCGGAAACGCCTATGCGGATGCATACTCGGATATGGAAGGGAAAGAGGCATCGGCAAAGAGCAGTGTAGACTGTAAGGCAACAGACTGCATGTATAATAAAGAATGTCAGTGTCATGCCGGAAAGATCAGTGTAGAAGGCGGAAGTGCCTGTCATTGCGGCGAGACAGAGTGTGCAACATTCAAGTGTGGATGTGCATAAGATAAGACAGATGCCGGATACCGGCTTTAACGGATAGAGCGGACGGGGCAGAAATAAAAAAGATCAGAACATAAGTTTTTATAAAAGTTTTATAGAAACAATTGTTCTGATCCTTTTTTGTCGGTTGACGTAAATTTACGGCAAGGGTATAATGATTTTATATGCGAAACAGGCAGGAAAGAAGAGGAGTTTATGAGCAAAGAAGAAAATACATATTATAAAGACCGTCCCAGTTTTGGGAGAAAGGGTCCATCCAAATTAAGGCAGCAGTTCAACCGCGGAATGACATATTTCCTGGTGATCGTTGCATGTATTCTAGTCTATTTTGCAATGCTGCGTGTGACAGCAATTTCAGATACGGTATTAAAGATACTGTCTATCCTGAAGCCGGTGCTGTATGGATGCGGAATCGCATATCTGTTGAATCCGATCGTGAGAACGGTAGATGCATATCTGGTGCCGGTTTTGGAAAAACATATGAAGAAAGAAAAAGCGAAGACGGTATCAAGATGTGCAGGAGTGATTCTGGCATTGGTCGTACTGATCACCATTGTAACAACGCTTATCAATATGCTGATCCCGGAACTGATCACAAGTATCCGGAATCTGATCTTTACGCTTCCGGCTCAGATCAACCAGCTGGTGAAGCAGATGAATCATATACAACTGGATGATTCGACGATGACGACAATGTTGAAGAATGCGATGAACGAGGCATCTACAAGCCTTCAGAACTGGATGCGTACGGATCTTCTGAACAAAGTAAATGAAGTGATGACCCATCTGACGGTTGGATTATATACACTGGTTATGGAATTGTTCCATGCAGTAATCGGAGTGATCGTATCTGTGTATATTTTGTTCGGCAAAGAGACATTTATTAATCAGAGTAAGAAAGCGACATATGCGATCTTTCCGACAGAACGCGCCAACCTGTTGATTCATATTGCAGTAAAGACAAATGAGATATTCGGGGGATTTATCATTGGTAAGATCATTGATTCTATCATTATCGGAATCCTGTGCTTTATTGGTACATCACTTTTGAATATGCCGTATGCAATGCTTGTCAGCGTGATCGTGGGTATGACGAATGTAATTCCGTTCTTCGGACCATATATCGGAGCAATTCCGAGTGCGGTTCTGATCGCACTTGCAGATCCGATGAAAGGAGTCTATTTCCTGATCTTCATCTTGTTGCTGCAGCAGTTTGACGGAAATATACTGGGACCGAAGATTCTTGGAAATTCTACCGGGCTGTCCGCATTCTGGGTAATTGTATCGATCCTTCTCGGAGGAGGCTTATTTGGAATTCTCGGAATGTTATTCGGAGTGCCGGCGTTTGCAGTCATTTATTATATTGTAAAACTTTTTCTGGATAATCAGTTGGAGAAAAAGAAATTGCCGACAGAGTCAGAATGCTATAACGGAGATAGTTATGTAGATAATGATGGGACATATTTTCAGAAAAAAGATAATATGACCGAGAATGAAGAACAGAAGACAGAAGAAAATAAAAAGGAAAAAGAGGAATAAATTATGCCGATCAGAGTGCAGAATGATCTCCCGGTCAAGGAGATATTAGAGAGTGAAAATATATTTGTGATGGATGAACACCGTGCAATGCATCAGGATATCCGTCCGATCAAGATCGGACTTCTAAACCTGATGCCATTAAAAGAGGAGACAGAACTGCAGATATTACGTTCGTTGTCTAATACACCGCTTCAGGTAGATGTGACATTTGTTGCGGTTGCTTCACATCAGTCGAAGAACACTTCAGTGAGTCACCTGAACAAATTCTATCAGAAATTTGATGAGATCAAGGATAAAAAATTTGACGGATTTATCATTACCGGAGCACCGGTAGAGCAGATGCCGTTCGAAGAAGTGGATTACTGGGATGAACTGACCCGTATTATGGACTGGACCAAGACGAATGTAGTATCCACACTGCATCTTTGCTGGGGAGCGCAGGCAGGCATGTATTATCATTACGGAATTGACAAGGTCCAATTAGATAAGAAGGCGTTCGGTCTCTTCTGGCATAAAGTGCTGAACCGGAAAATTCCGCTGGTACGTGGCTTTGATGATGTATTTCTGGCACCACATTCCCGTCATACAGAGACACCACTGGATAAAGTGCATGCGGATGAGAGGATTACGGTTCTGGCGGAATCTGACGAAGTAGGTCTGTTCCTTGCCATGGCACAGAATGGGCGCCAGATTTTTGTGATGGGACATCCGGAATATGACCGTATAACATTGGACGGTGAGTATAAACGGGACAAAAGTAAGGGACTTCCGATCGAACTCCCGAAGAATTATTATCGGGATGATGATCCGGAGAAAGGACCGCTGCTTACATGGAGAGCGACAGCGAATAACCTGTATACGAATTGGTTGAATTATTACGTATATCAGGCTACGCCGTATGACCTTGAGGGGACACCGGATTTTACTTGGAAATAGGGCGTGATTGAAAAAAGTAAAAAATTTCTTGACAAAACAACTTTGATACAGTAAAGTATAACCATAACAAAGCAAACCGTTGAAAAAGAGAAGTAGCTTATACGATGACATCCAAGAGAGCAGCAGGTGGTGAGATTGCTGTATGAAGTTGATAAGTGAATGGACTTTTGAGGGCAGTCTGAAATCAAGAACTTGTATTCAGCAATCGTTTGAGAGAGTATGGCTTGTCGGGAACCGAACCCGTTATCAATCAGGAGTGTATGTTAGTACATGAGAAAGTGGACGATTCGTCAATTTGAGTGGTACCGCGATAATAATAGATATTATTACCGTCTCAAACCTTAAGGTTTGGGGCGGTTTTCTTTTTGTCTAAGATGGTATGGCAGACGGTAATCGGTGAAAGATTTTCTCTCCTAACAACTACAGAGAACTGGCAATTGGGATCTGTGGACAACAATAATATTTTATACAGAAAAAGAGGAGAAAAAGATTATGAAAAAGAAAATGGTAACAGTATTATTAACAGCGGCAATGGTAACAGCAATGGCAGCAGGATGTGGCAGTTCATCCGATTCCGGAAGTGATAAGAAAGAATCTTATACCATCGGAATTGAACAGTTTGCAGAACATGGTTCTCTTGATAACTGCAGGGAAGGTTTCTTAAAAGGACTGGAAGCAGAAGGAATCAAAGAAGGTGATAACCTGACCGTAAAATACAAAAATGCGGCAGCGGATATGGGGACTGCAAAACAGATTTCCGACAGTCTGGTATCTGATAAAGTAGACCTGGTATGTGCGATCGCAACACCAAGTGCACAGAGTGCATATAACGCGGCAATGAAAGCTGACATTCCGGTCATTTACACTGCAGTTACAGATCCTGTAGCAGCAGAACTCGCAGACAAAGATGAAAAACCGGTAGGAGAAGTGACCGGAACATCAGATAAACTTCCGGTTGAAGAACAGCTTAAAATGATTCGTGAGATGCTTCCGGATGCTAAGAAGATTGGCATCATGTATACTACAAGCGAAGCAAATTCTGTATCGGCGATCAAAGAATACAAGAGTCTGGTTAAGAAATATGATTTCGAACTGGTAGAAAAGGGAATCACAACAACAGCGGATGTATCTCTTGCAGCGGATGATCTGTTAAGCAAAGTAGACTGTATTACCAATCTGACTGATAACACAGTTGTAGCATCACTTCCAACTATCCTGGACAAAGCAAATGAAAAGAAGATCCCGGTATTCGGAAGTGAGATCGAGCAGGTGAAGATCGGATGCCTTGCAGCTGAAGGAATTGATTATATTGCACTTGGAAAGCAGACTGGTAAGATGGCGGCGAAAGTATTAAAAGGCGAAGCAAAAGCTTCTGAGCAGAATTTTGAAACTATCACAGAACCTGGATTCTATGTAAATAACAAAGTAGCAGAGGATCTTGGGATCACAGTACCGGAAGATCTTGCAAATAGCGCAGTAGAAAGCTTTGGGGACGGGAATTAGTGGATTGGGAGGCATTTTTCATGAGTTTCATTACATCGATATTAGAACAGGGGCTGATCTATGGAATCCTGGCATTGGGGATTTATATCACATATAAAATATTAGACTTTCCCGATCTTACGGTGGATGGAAGTTTTCCTCTGGGGGCAGCGATCACAGCTGCCCTCCTTACAAGAGGAATGAATCCATACATCACGCTGGTTCTTTCATTTCTGGCCGGAGCAGTTGCGGGAATTTGTACCGGACTGATCCACGTGAAGTGTAAAGTCAGAGATCTTCTTTCGGGAATCATAATGATGACGGCATTGTGGACGATCAATCTGTATATAGCAGGAACGGCGAATGTGCCATTATTCTCACAGAAGACTATTTTTAACAATGATCTGATGGAGAAGATCATTCCGGATGTACTTGCACCATATGCGACATTGATCATCGTTCTGGTGCTTGCATTGATCTGTAAAGTATTGCTTGATCTTTATCTGAATACGAAGTCCGGATTCCTGTTAAGAGCCGTTGGGGATAATGATGTACTGGTTGTGTCTCTCGCAAAAGACAAGGGCAATATCAAGATCCTCGGACTTGCAATTTCAAATGGTCTGGTAGCATTGGCCGGATGTATATTTGCACAGGAAGAGAGAGTATTTGAAATTTCTATGGGAACCGGAGCTATGGTCATAGGACTGGCAAGTGTAATTATCGGAACCAGTATTTTCCGTAAGATGACACTGCTGCACACAACGACAGCAGTCCTGATCGGATCGGTTATTTATAAAGCATGCGTTGCCGTTGCACTACGCAATTTCGATCCGCAGGCCATGAAACTGGTAACGGCAGTCCTGTTCCTGGTTGTGCTTATCATCAGTATGGACAGAAAGAAGAAGGTGAACACCAATGCTTGAGTTAAAAGGAATTCATAAATATTACAATCCGGGTACCGTGAATGAGATGTGCTTATTTCAGGACTTCAACCTGACGATTGACAAAGGAGAATTCGTCTCTGTCGTGGGAAGTAATGGTTCCGGAAAGACTTCCATGTTGAATATTATCTGCGGAAGTATCCCGGTGGAGGGTGGACAGATCCTGATCAATGGATCCGATATCACAAAACAGAAAGAATATAAGAGAAACCAAAGAATCGGCCGTGTCTATCAGAACCCGGCAATGGGAACATGTCCAACAATGACGATTTTGGAAAATATGTCTCTGGCAGACAATAAAGGAAAGGTATTCGGTCTTTCCAGAGGAACGAACAAAGCAAGGATAGATTATTACCGGGAGCAGTTAAGCCAGCTTGGACTGGGACTGGAAGATAAGATGGATGTAAAAGTCGGCGCATTGTCCGGCGGGCAGCGTCAGGCAATGGCACTTCTGATGTCTACCATGACACCGATCGAGTTTCTGATCCTGGATGAACATACAGCAGCACTGGATCCGAAGACGGCAGAACTGATCATGAAACTGACAGATAAGATCGTAAAAGAGAAGAATCTTACAACGATCATGGTCACACACAATTTGAGATATGCAATCGAATATGGTAACCGCCTGGTGATGATGCATCAGGGAAATACGATCCTGGATAAAAAGGGAGAAGAAAAAGATAGGATGTCGGTAGACGATATCCTGACATTATTTAATGAAATCAGTATTGAGTGTGGCAACTAAAAGATGTTATACTGGATATGCCGGAACAAAAGCACAGCTTTATAGGCTGTGTTTTTGTAGTTTAAGAAGTATAGAATAAATAACAGAAAAGAGGATATATACATGGCAAAGAAAATTGCAAAATTTGAAAAAGTAAGCTTTGAACAGTTTAAAGAAGGGTATCTGGATGCCATCGGACAGGACTCCGATGAAGTCATCCGCAGTATCTATGATGCATTGAAACTTCCAAAACGTGCGACAAAAGGATCGGCTGGATACGATTTTTATGCGCCGCGGGCAATCACATTAAAGCCGGGAGAGACAGCGAAGATTCCAACAGGAATTCGTGCGAAGATGGAAGAAAACTGGGTACTTCAGTGTTATCCGAGAAGCGGACTTGGATTCAAATTCCGCCTGCAGTTGAATAATACAGTAGGGATCATCGACAGTGATTATTATAATTCAGACAATGAAGGACACATTTTTGCCAAGATCACGAATGACACAAAAGAAGGAAAAATAGTGGAAATCCCGGCAGGAACAGGATTTATGCAGGGGATTTTCATGGAATATGGGATTACGGTTGATGATGATGTGGAAGAAGTCCGTAACGGCGGATTTGGCAGCACGACGAAATAACCGGAAAGAGAAGCATTCCATTTTTGTATAAGAATGAAAAAAACGGGATATACTGGAACATACAGTCTATGTATGTAAGAGGTGGTAAGAAGATGACGCGTCAGGAAATCCCGGTTTTTAAGACAAGAGAAGAAAATGTAGCATATATGAACGCAACACTCCCGATCCGGGAAAGCTTTGACCTCATCCAGAGGGATCTGCTGATCGGCGGGAGGGTTTCTTCTTTTTATTATGTAAATGGTTTTACAAGTGAAGAGACAATGCTGAAGATCATGGATGCACTTCTGAAAGTGAAAGAAGAAGACATGCCGGAGGATATATGGAAGTTCGCAAATGCATGTATTCCGTACGTTGGAGTAGATGTCATGTTTGATTTTGATCAGATATTGAAAAGTCTGCTGTCAGGGGAAACATGCGTATTTATTGACGGATACCGGGCATGTATTGTGATCGACTGCAGGATGTATCCGGCAAGAAATGTAGAAGAGCCGGATAAAGACAAGTCACTTCGGGGATCCAGAGATGGTTTTGTGGAGACAATCGTATATAACACGGCAATGATGAGAAGAAGAATCCGCCATCCGGCACTGATCATGGAGATGATGGAGGTAGGGGACAGTTCCAGGACAGATGTGGCACTCTGCTATATGGGTGACCGGGCAGATAAGACATTGCTGAAAAATGTGCGTGACAAGATCCAGAGCATAGATACAGATGATCTGCGGATGAATCAGCAGAGCCTGGCGGAATGCCTGTTTAAGCGGAAGTGGTATAATCCGTTTCCGAAGTTTAAATTCACCGAACGGCCGGATACGGCATCGGCATGTCTGCTGGAAGGGAAAGTGGTGATTCTGGTAGATAATTCACCGTCTGCGATGATACTTCCGACATCGGTCTTTGATATGATCGAAGAGGCAAATGACTATTACTTTCCGACATTGACCAGTGTCTATCTGAAGATATCCAGAACACTGATCAATCTGATGACGATATTCCTGACGCCGGTCTTTCTGCTTTTTATGCAGAATCCGAACTGGCTTCCGAAAGTATTTGCATTTGTAGCGGTGAAGGATACGGTGAATATTCCGTTGATCTATCAGCTTCTGATGCTGGAAGTGGCAATTGACGGCCTGCGCCTGGCGGCCTTGAATACTCCGAGTATGCTAAGTACACCGCTCAGTGTGATCGCTGGTCTTGTCATGGGAGAATTTTCAGTGGAATCGGGATGGTTTAACAGCGAAGTCATGCTCTATATGGCGTTTGTTGCAGTTGCAAATTATACACAGCCGAATTTTGAACTTGGCTATGCGCTGAAGTTCATGCGTCTGGCTCTGCTGATACTGACGGCATTATTCAACGGGTGGGGATTTGTAATGGGATGTGTTCTGGTGGTGTGCAGTATCTGCTTTAATAAAACACTTTCCGGAAGAAGCTATCTTCATGTAAGCCTGAAATAACCGTGTGTGAAAAACGACCATTACAGGAAAATGGGATAATAAGTATACAAAAGAAAGGCAGAGATAGAAATGAATCACAGAGATGAAAGACTCGGAAGTGCACCGCTGGGAAAACTGATGTTTTCTCTGGCACTTCCTTCTGTGGCGGCACAGCTTATCAATGTGCTTTATAATATAGTAGACAGAATGTATATAGGTCATATTCCGGGATACGGAAATGCAGCACTGACCGGTGTCGGGGTTACATTTCCAATCCTGACGATGATCTCGGCATTCAGTGCGTTTGCGGGAATGGGCGGAGCACCGCTTGCTTCCATTCAACTGGGAAAACAGAACAGACAGAGGGCGGAACAGATCCTTGGAAATTCTGCGGGGCTTCTGGTACTATTTTCTGTAATCCTGACAGCATTCTTTTCGATATTCAAGACACCGGTCCTGTATGCGTTTGGAGCCAGTGATGCAACGATTGTCTATGCGAGAGATTACATATCGATCTATCTGATCGGAACCATCTTCGTACAGCTGGCACTTGGACTGAATGCTTACATCAGCGGACAGGGTGAGGCAAAGATTGCAATGTTATCCGTTCTGATCGGGGCAGTATTAAATATCTGCCTGGATCCGCTGTTCATCTTTGTACTGCATATGGGTGTGCGCGGAGCGGCTGTTGCAACGGTCCTGTCACAGGCGGTCAGTGCAATATGGGTGGTACATTTCCTGGTTTCGGAAAAAAGCGTGATGCGTCTTACATTGAAAAATATGCATTTGAAAAAAGATGTGATCAAGATGATCGCAGGACTTGGAATCTCACCATTTATTATGCAGAGTACGGAAAGCCTGGTAACGATCACACTGAATACGGGGCTGCAGAGATATGGCGGTGATCTGTATGTAGGATCCATGTCGATCCTTATGAGTGTCATGCAGATGATCACGATTCCGGTGCAGGGGATCACACAGGGGATACAGCCGATCATCAGCTATAATTATGGTGCTGGAAATAAGGAACGTGTGAAAGCAACGATGAAAAGAATGATCCTGGTCTGTCTGACAGGAACACTGCTGCTTGCAGGTGTGGCAATTTTTGCACCGCAGATATATACAGGGCTGTTTACGGATAATAAAGGACTTCTGGAACTGACGTGTAAGGTTATGCCGGTATATTTCCTTGGAATATCCATCTTCGGAATCCAGTGCGCATGCCAGACATCATTCATTTCGCTCGGACAGGCAAAGGTATCGTTATTCATTGCGCTTTTAAGGAAGATTATTCTGCTGATTCCACTTGCGGTTATTCTGCCAAAATTTATGGGCGTGATGGGAATCTACCGCGCAGAACCGATTGCAGATGTGATATCGGTCCTGACAACCAGCGCAGTATTTATCATTACTGTGAAAAAAGTTTTGCGTAATATGTAGGACAATGGTAAGATGAAAAGGACTTGAGGATGAGGATGAGGATGAGGAGGTTTCCGATATGAGTGAATATGTAATAACGATCAACAGTACATCTGATCTGCCAAAAGAATGGGTGTGGGAAAGAGAGATACCGGTAGTCCCGCTGAACTGTACGATCGGTGGAAAGACTTACCGTGATATGTATGATCTGACAGCAGAAGAATTCTATGGTATGTTAGAGAACGGAGAGATGGCAGTGACTTCACAGCCAAGTCCGCAGACTGCAATAGATATCCTGGAACCGATCCTGAAAAAAGGAAAAGATATTTTGCATCTGAGCTTTACATCAGGACTTAGTGGTACATATAACAGTATGTGTATAGCTGCAGAGGAACTGCGTGAAAAATATCCGGAGAGAAAGATTGTTGTGATCGATACACTTTGCGCAAGCATGGGAGAAGGCCTGCTTGATTATAAGGCACTGGAACTTCAGAAAGAAGGCAGGAGTCTGGAAGAAGTTGCGCAGTGGGTGGAAGAAAATAAATTAAAAATCTGTCATTTCTTTATGGTAGAGGATCTGAATCATCTGCAGAAAGGCGGACGTATCTCGAAGACAGCAGCAGTGATCGGAACGATGGTACAGATCAAGCCGATCATTTGTCTGGATAATGAAGGAAAGCTTCAGATCATCAGGAAAGAGCGGGGCAGAAAGAAAGGCATGAATAAGATCGTGGATATGGCGATCGAAGCATGCGAGGGAAAGATGCCGGATATGGTGATGATCCCGCATGGCAATTGTCCGGAAGATGCAGCTTATGTCGCAGAACTTGTCCGTAAGAAAATGGGTGTGACCAATGTCATGATGAACAATCTCGGTCCTGTGATCGGAGGTCATACAGGCGCCGGAATGATCGCCATTGTATGCATGGCAGATCACAGATAGATACATAGAAATATTAAGAATACTAATAGTAACATGCAAAAGCTTCATTTAACAAATGTATAATTATGCTCTATACTGAAATCAGAAAGAGAGAAATAAATCATCCTGAGGAGGTGTAGAGTATGTTAAGTATCATCGGATGGGGAATCGTTGCAGTAGTAGCAATATATGGAGCAACAAGTCTTTTCGCCTAGAAAAGCATGCTTAATATACTGTGAAATAGATCAAAAGCAGCATAAAGAAGAGTCAAAGATGACAAGAAGCTTACGGGCAGATTGTCATCTTTTTTTGTATTTATGCGGGAAATTCTCAAAGCACATTTCTTACGGTTCGCCTGAACGATGATCCGACACTTTATAATACAGGAGAGCGATATATATGAAACATCTGATAATTGATAAAACGATGAAAGAAATCTGGCCGGATACCAGAGTGGGATGCCTGCAGTACCGGGTGAAAGTGGAAAAGAAGAACGAAGAACTGTGGAAATATCTGAAGAAAGACATTTTCAAAAAGACGAGAGATGCTATTTTTGACAACGGGATCAATGAAATCCCAAACGTGAAAGAATCCAGGGCAGCATACAAAGCATTCGGAAAGGATCCGAGCAGATACCGTGTGTCTTCCGAGGCACTGATCCGCAGGATCGGACAGGGAAAGGGACTATATGAAGTTAATACCGTTGTGGATGTCAATAACCTGATTTCCATCGAATCGGGATTTTCGGTAGGATCTTATGACGTATCTCAGATTTCAGAAGAACTGGTATTCCGGATCGGACAGAAAGGAGAGACTTATAAGGGAATCGGAAAAGATGAGATCAAGATCGAGGCGCTTCCGGTGCTCGCAGACAAAGACGGAGCCATTGGAAGTTCAACCAGTGATTCAGAGCGTGCAATGATCACGGAGGATGTGACAGAAGTATTGACATTGATCTATTCATTTTCAGGAAATGATGGTCTTGAAAAAGCATTGGAATATGGCAGAAAATATCTGGAAGAGTATGCCGGGGCACAGAATCTGGAAAGCTGGATCGTGGAATAAAGGCTGAATTATCATGAATCAAAAAAAGGATGAAAAAAGAGAAAAAACAGTTGACATAAGAAAAATAATGTGATAAATTATATGTTGCGTAAGGCAAAAAAGAAAGTAGAGTATCCACTCTCACCTTAGCACAATCGGGTGACTAATGGTTTGATATTGAGTATATACAGATTTGATTATAGATCTTATGATACAGATATGCAAGTGGATAGTCTCGAACTATTCACTTATTTTTATTTTATGATGGAGGTGCACGACAATTAGCGATTTAATGATTAACGGGCAGATTAGAGACAAAGAAATTCGAGTGATTGGAGAAAACGGAGATCAGTTAGGTATCATGAGTCCGAAGGAAGCTATGAAGCTTGCTCAGGAAGCAGATCTGGATCTTGTGAAGATTGCTCCAAAGGCTCAGCCACCTGTTTGCAAGATTATTGATTACGGTAAGTACAGATATGAACTTGCAAGAAAGGAAAAAGAGGCTAAAAAGAAACAGAAGACCGTTGAAGTAAAAGAAGTGCGTCTTTCACCAAATATTGAGACGAATGATCTTAATACCAAAGTGAATAATGCTAAGAAGTTCATCAGTAAAGGTAACAAAGTAAAGGTTACACTGCGTTTTAGAGGCCGTGAGATGGCACATGTTCAGCAGAGCAAACACATTCTGGATGATTTTGCCCAGATGCTTGGTGACATCGCAGTCATTGAAAAGCCGGCTAAGATGGAAGGCAGAAGCATGAGCATGGTTTTAACTGAAAAACGTTAAAAATACAATACAAGTTGAAGGAGGAGCATATCATGCCAAAAATTAAAACTAATAGAGCAGCTGCAAAGCGCTTCAAAAAGACAGGTACAGGAAAATTAAAAAGAAATAAAGCTTACAAGAGCCATATCTTAACTAAGAAATCTACAAAGAGAAAAAGAAATCTTAGAAAAGCAACAATTGCTGATGCTACTAATGTAAAGAACATGAAGAAGGTATTACCATATCTCTAAGATAAGGTTCAATTTGTGAAGGAGGAAGAATAAGACATGGCAAGAATTAAAGGCGGATTAAACGCTAAAAAAAGACATAACAGAACTTTAAAATTAGCAAAAGGATACAGAGGAGCACGTTCTAAACAGTACAGAGTTGCAAAACAGTCTGTAATGAGAGCTCTTACATCTTCATACGCAGGAAGAAAACAGCGCAAACGTCAGATGCGTCAGCTCTGGATCGCTCGTATCAATGCTGCAGCAAGAATGAACGGACTGTCATACAGCAAGTTCATGCACGGCTTAAAAGTAGCTAACATCGAGATGAACAGAAAGATGCTTGCAGAGATGGCTGTAAATGATGCAGAAGGATTTGCAACACTTGCAGAAGCTGCAAAAGCTGCTTTAGCTTAATTTAAAAATAAAATTTCAGCACGCAGGAAATCCTGCGTGCTTTTTTTGATTCCGGCAACCTGTAGTACAGGCTGCTCATAGTTAAAATGTATCGGTAACTGTGATCAGGAAGGATAATGTAACTGTTCATCAGTGATGTTTTCGAGAACCTCTGTAAGATACTTCTTAGACAGATACTTTGCCATCGGGAGATTCATATCCAGATAATTTCCACAGTCTTTGGCGGAGGCTCCGGGAACTTCACCCTCAAAATCAGCCATAAATCTGTACATTTCCTTTAATAATGGTACGATGTCTTTGGATTCATAACTTCCGACAAGGATCAGATAAAATCCTGTACGGCAGCCCATAGGTCCAAAATAAATGGTCTTGTCTGCATATTCTGCATGATTGCGTAAGAATGTGGCGGCCAGATGTTCGATCGTGTGAACTTCGGCAGTATTCATAACCGGTTCATCGTTAGGACTGGTCATACGCAGATCAAAAGTAGTGATCGGATTGCCGCCTGCCTGGTCGATACGGGAAACATATACACCCGGAACAAGACGCAGGTGATCTACTGTAAAGCTTGCAATTTTTTCCATAATTGATACTCCCTTTTACTTAAATAATTTTAAAGAATTTTATGCAGAAATATTATAGCATTTTCAGCAGAATTTGACTATAAAAAGATGAAAAGGTATGGTATACTGTCAATTATATTGGCGTTAGAGGTCAATGGAGAAAAAGGTCGTTTTAGGAGGAAGAATTGGTAGAATGAAACTTTATCTGGTAAGACATGGAGAAACAGATTGGAATAAAGTAAAAAAGATTCAGGGACAGGTGGATATTCCGCTGAATCAGTTTGGCAAGCATCTGGCAGAAGAGACGGCGGAGGGGCTGCATGATATCCCATTCGATCTGTGTATTTCAAGTCCGTTGTCGAGAGCGTATGAAACAGCGAGGATCATACTGGAAGGCAGAGATGTTCCGATCATTACGGATGCCAGAATTGAGGAAATGGCATTCGGTGAATATGAGGGAAAATGCTGCGCAAGAGATCATTGGGAACTTCCGGAAGATTTTCAGAAATTTTTCGATGATCCGGTGGGATTCAGACCGGGAAAAGGTGGCGAATCATTTGCAGATGTAAAGAAAAGAACCGGTGAGTTTCTGGAAAGTCTGTACAAAAAAACAGAGGGTGTGTATGGAAATGTACTGATCACCACACATGGAGCGGCGCTGGCAGGTATACTGAATAACATCAGAAAGGAACCGCTGGAAAAATACTGGGGCATCGGAGTGCACAGTAACTGTGCAGTGACAGAAGTGGAAGTAAAGAATGCGGAGGCAAAGATCCTTTCTGAAAATGTTACATATTATAAAGAAACAGTAAGACCATGGGCTGGTAACTAAGTGTCGGCAGAGTACAAGGTAACAGCGTGAAAATACCCGGAAAAAGCAGAAGATTCGGTAAAAGGAGAAAAAAGTATGGCGATTGAAACAGCAGGACAGCAAAAATATGCAGATCTGACAGCAAAAAGAATCAAATCACTACAGACAGGAATGATTGTCTGGATCAGTCTTCTGTGCCTGGCATTGATCTGCTCGTTTGATAATATCATGCTGGCTGCAATTATTGGATGTGTAGGAATTGTTTTAGCAGTGTTGAATACAAAAGCAAGAAAAGAATTCAACAGAAAGCTGGACAGAGTGAAAGACAAAGAAGAGTTCTATCGTCAGCTGGCAGCACCGGATGTACTGGAATTAAAAGAAGAACAGCTTCTGATTGCAAAAGATTATGTAGTGACCGTAGATACGGATGTAGAGATATATGATCTGAACCAGATGGAGAAACTGGAAGTAGGAAAACAAGGCAATATTAAAAAGACATTATTCCTGACAGAACCGGACGGAAAGAGACATGCAATACTGTCAACAACAAAAGGAGATAGAAGACAGAGAGCATTCGATCAGGTATATGAAAGATTACATAAAAGATTTTGAGATTTAATTGGGATTTAATTTATTAACTGGGGAAGCGGCCTCTCAGTCCTTGAAGGAAAC
>OLRB01000206.1_pt1 | contig 54718 bp, 48 predicted proteins | sample 1672751 | NCBI WGS metagenome assembly OLRB01 (sample SAMEA3136720, study PRJEB25190) | human gut metagenome | biome: human gut; feature: human-associated habitat; material: faeces | place: Austria | collected 2013
CAGAGGTGGAAGTGCAGTAATGTATGGAGCTGACTGTTACTAATCGGTCGAGGGCTTGACCTAATAGCTTAGGAAGTTAAGCGGACTAAGCTGAACGGCAGTTGGAAGGTTTCGTTTTATATATGTGGTTTTGAAGGTATATATCATTTCATATAGGGGATTAGTTCAATGGTAGAGCACCGGTCTCCAAAACCGTCGATGGGGGTTCGAATCCCTCATCCCCTGCTTACAAGCCGCTTATTTAAGAGGTTTTTTTGTGCTTAAAATCTAGTAGAACACGAACTAGAACACAAAAGAGTACACGCTTATATAACGGATAAGGCATTTTCTATTTCTTTAACATTATGATTTTGAAGTTTATTATTCTTATAATAGTACTTTCTTGTAGTTGAAATATCTGAATGACCCATTTGTTGTGCGACTAGTGTTTCAGAAACACGATTGTCGAGCAAAATTGTTCCGTAAGTTTTTCTTATTTTATGCATAGGCCTGAACGGAATGTTAAGATTCTTACATGTGGAACGTAGAGCACCACTAAAACCACGAATTTTAATGCGTTTTCCATTGTCTTCAAAAAGAAATTCTTTTGGTGTTGGATTTAATGATAATATCTTTTTGACAACATCTACGCCGAAATCATTTAGAATAATATTTCTGTTTCCAGCTTCTGTTTTAGGAACTTCCTGAATGCTTACAACATTATATCGTTTTCCAGAAGAATCTGTTTTGCTAAAGTGTACTTCAGTTTTATTAATTTGAATATAGGAATAACTGTTGCTTATATGAATGTCTTCTGGTTTAAGAGCAGCCAGTTCTCCAACACGCATACCTGTTACAAATACTAGAAGTATCCCCAAATATCTTAATGAATTTTTTTGAAGAAGATAATCTTTTAAAAGTGGTATTTCTGATTCGTTGTAAACTTCGTTTTCATCCAAATTTTTAGGCTTATATTGGAAAATATTTTTGGATAAAATTAATTCATCAAAGAATATGCTGATTACTATTTCAGTTAAACCTTTCCGACGAGCATAATGAAAAATTCCATTGATAATAATTTTTAGACCATTGTAAGATTTTTTCGATAAATGATATCGGGAGATATTTTCTTTAATAAATAACTCTAAATCCATTGGTGTAATATCAGGAAGTGATTTTTTACATATTTTGTCCTCGGTGAGAAAAAATCGTTTAAAATCGTTTTCATATCTAGTTTTAGTTTGTGCAGTAATCTCAGAATACTCATATTTAATATTAATCCATTCTTTAAAGATAGATAGTAAAGTGGGTTTTTCAACTTGAAATTTATAATGTTCAATAATCAATTTTTCAAGTTGGCACTTTTCTTTTCTACGTTTCAATACGAAACCTCGTTTAGATTCAGAATCATCCAAGTACGTCATCCATTGATTAGCTTTTGAGTCAAACCAAATTTTATGTTTTTTTAGGTGCTTTGATAAAATTTTTTCATTTTCCTTATTCATAATTTTATTTCGCACATCATCCAAATTTACTATATCATTTGAAATGCAAAACTGCAATATTTCATTATTTGTTATTTCCATGTAATAAATATATAAACAGGTACCTTTTGTTTTCCGGAAAACTTTTTTCTTTCTTAATAATTATCTTCTAGTGTTATATTTTTTAAATCGTTATGTTTTTCTAACCATAAATTTAATTCTTTAATCATGCTTTTGGTCTTCCAGCTTCCACTTTTATATTCAGTGAATAAATAACTTATAAAAGACGTTACTTTTTCATTGCCATATAAATTTTCTATTTTAAAAAGTGTAGGATATAATCCACTGCCATACCTAATATGTGAGATATTTTGAGTGAGAGAAGTATCTCGTGGACTTTCGCAACGAAGGAGGCCATTTTTATTTCCATTACTAATTTCTAACAATTCTTTTGTACAAAATAAATAATCGTTTACTTTATTTTCATATAAACGGTATTTTTCCGTTATTAATTGTGCAATAAAGGATATTAAATTGCTTTGATTTATAGGACTATTAATCATAAAATCTGATATTATATGAGCATATTTTCCTTTAAATACTGCTTCAAATCTTACCCAGTTTTCACATTCTATAGCTTCTTTGATGCGGAAACCATTAGTTGATAATTGCTCTTTTCTTTTATCATAAATTCGCAAAAATCCTTTGCTATTGGAAGCTCTACTTCCGATATAAATTGTTTCGACTTTTTCATTTTTTCCGAAGAAAGAAATATTTTTAACAGTGCATCGGCCTGAGCTGTTCTGGATTAGTATGTCTTTATTAACTATTTGATTATAAAGAATAGAAAGATTTAAAGGATAGTTAAAGTAATCAGCTGTTAAATCGATTCGAGTCAGCCGTACAATATAATTATTATTTATTACAATTTGTTTTAAAAAGTCGGACAATAGTATTGAATTAGAGTATATTAACTTATAAGCTGATTGATATAATGCCCATGCCTTTGCACTAAAACGAACGCAGACTCCCATATCAGGATGATTTTCGTTATAAGCGATGCAAAAATAATAATCTTTAGAACCCAGATTATAAGCAGTCGTATAGCCCTGTAATTTATTATGACGCATTTCTTCTAATTTTCCATTAAGAATAGATTCTATTTTGGTAGTAGTAGAAAAATGTTCTATAATAGATGATGCTGTATTTATCCACTTTGATATTATTTCTTTTTCTTTTGGAAATATGGTTAAAGTAAACTCGTCGATTCCTAATTTTAACATTTTATCATTCATATGTTTTGTGGAGCTGGGGTAATTACATTCCCCCAGCTTTTATCCTTTCAAATTATTAGCTATTATTTTTTCTACAGTTTTTAAGATATCAAAATTCAATGTTGGAATACTGATTAATAGAGGAGCATCTACAGTTGCGATTTCAGGATAACAGAATATGCCTTCTCCTGTTTTAAAATTGCGTTTAGTAACATCTGGAATAGCCCCAAGAGCTGTCATATAGGTTTGTCGTTCAGAATTCCCTAAAATTATTTTACATGGAATATTTTCCTTCAATTCTGTAGGTAGATTTTGGGAATTTGTTTGTTGCTGTGCGATTACTACAAAGCATCCTAATTGACGTCCTTCTCGTATGATATTTCCAATTATTTCATCCACTTTATCTCGTGTTTTTTTATCAAACCGTGTTAGTGAAGCACGAAATGCAGAGTATTCATCAATAATCAAACAGATTGGAGTTAAATTAAATGTACGATAGTCAGCATCTAGTTTCTGTTCCAATAAGTCACTCAGCTGTTGCTTTCTTTCTTCCATGGAAGAATTAAATTGTTCCAAAAGAAGAATTGCTTTTTCAATATCATAAGCAGACTGGGTTGCATTGATTTTTTTTCCTAAAATGTACAAACCACTGTATTTTGGGTCGATGATGAACAAATTCCATGGAATTTTTTTTGAGATTACCTGCAAAATGAAATAATATAAAGCGTATGATTTTCCAGAACCAGTTTGTCCTATAATTAACATATGAAACATAGTTATAGAAATTCGGTTGTCAATTGTCAAATTGTATTCTGGACAATTTTGATGAAAATATTGAAATTCAGAATTTGTATGAAAAACAGATTTTTCAAGAGTGAATTGTTCGAATTCATAAATGTATTGATTTTGATTATCCGAGATGTATTCACGAATCAAAACAAAATGGTTTGGTAATCCTGAACTTATAGGTAATTCATCTAATCGTTTATCAAATTTTACAGAATTTTCGACATAAATTACTCCTCCATTTAAGGAGTTGTTTACAGTAATTTTAATTTTAGGAATCACAGCACATTTTTTTCCTAAGACATTTTTTTCAATATAATAATTCGCATTGTAAAGTGATTTGTATAATTTTGAATAAATTTTTTGATGCAATAACATATACGTGAGCCCTTTGTGAATTTTATGAAAAAAAGCTTTATAAATTAGGAAAATCGTAATTATCAAAATAGAAGACAGTACTAGAACTTTAATTATCCATTCTGAAATTTCGCAAAAAAGCAGTTCCCTCAATATATAAAGAACTAAGCTGAGCAGGAATGACAAAAAGCTGTAGGCAACTATGCTTCTGTCAATTCTGCTTCGAGCTGTTTGTAACATGTTACTCCTCTACTTTTTCAATACCTTTAAAACGTAGAATTAGGTTAAAATCTACATAATAGCTACTGTCAGATTCAAAATCATGAAATGAAACAATGTCACCTTTTTTTAATGGTAAAGGATATGATGCTCCAAGAATAGTTACATCAAAGGTTTCAAACTTGTTATCGTCCATGATTTCTCCAGTGTTTTTATTGACGACAGGGTCTGAGCGGTCAGTTAAAATCTGAACTGTCACCGAAACACCCTCTGGTGTAATGACTTTACCATCAACAATTTTTCCATTATATTTTCGCTGCGAAACTAACAGAAATCGATTGTCGAAGTCGTCTAGTAATTTCTGTACATCAATTAGTTGTTTGATGTAACGATAAGAATGCTTAATCATAAGCTTTATCTCCTTTCATATAGATTGTTTTTGAGTTTCCAATTTTTTGTTACGGCATATGAATCCAAACTTTGGATACACTGCAATAATGTTTGTTCTGCATTAGAAAGAAAACATGGATTTAATTTGTCAGTTTTTTTTAGTTTTTGGACTTCTTTAAAGGCCAAATTCAAACTGAATCTTAATGCAGAAAGTTCATTGCAATCATAATAATTACTATTCAACATATATGCATTTCCTCCTTTCTATAATTATATAATATTAAAATCGAAGGAAGATTAATATGATGTGTCCCCTATTTGTAATGATTTATATTTCTTTCTATATTCAGAATATATTTTAGAAATATTTCCTTTGGATTTATGATATCTCTCTGCTAAATCGTTAAGTTTCCAAGTGGATTTATCATTTGTATATTCTATAAGAATGGAACATCGTTGGTATAATATGTTTGTTAGTTTTACCTTTTGATTACTGTGTTCTAATAATAGATTTTCGAATTTTTCTTTTTCAATTGCAGAACCTAAATATTTTGTTATTAAAAGATTTTTTGAAATTGTATTACTTTCTGTATTATATTCATAAGTATTATTCAATACGTTTTTGTTAAAATAATTTTTTTGGGGTATGGTAAACTCTAGTGTAAGATATTCATTCCAAAATCCCTCTTCTTTTAAATCAAATAAGAATTTTTTTAATTGCTCAATGCTGTTAAATAGATTCACAAAATCTGCTGCTTTAAAATTTTTACCCATAATAATGTCATCCTTTCTGCCGTTTTTCTAAGGCAGAAGGAATATGGGAGAAATTCAAATTTACAGCACGAAAAAAATATAAAATTTTTATTAAAAATAGAATGAATTAAAATGACACAGATGCTTTTAGACCAACACTGTATTATTAAAGATAAGATGTTTCAAAAATAGTTCAGAGGAATATGATGACAAGTACAGTGCAAAGAGAAGCCACATGACTGTCTGTTAATAGATGGATAGCTTTGATTTCTTTGACGATGAAGAAGAAAGTGTAAAGAAATAAGAAATAGGGTAGTCATAAAAATCTATTCGGTGCATATGTTTTGAAATTGTGAATAATATGACGATATGGTAAAATAGAGTATATGAATTAAACAAATTAGAATTTGATGAAATAATCGCTGATGGTAAACTTACGAATGAGTAAACTACCAGTCGGTTTACTCATTTATCAGTTTACGATATATTATGAGATGAAAGGAGGGGACTTATGGATGCTATGAAAACAGGCTGTTTTATTGCAAGAAAAAGAAAAGAAAGAAATATGTCTCAAAGAGAACTGGCAGAATATTTACATATTACCGACAAGGCCATAAGCAAATGGGAACGAGGACTCTCTTTCCCTGATATAACAATTTTAATTCCCCTTTCAGAAATACTAGGGGTAAGTCTATATGATTTATTAACTGGAGGTAGCAACAATGAGTAAAGAAAATAACGAAAAAATTGTAGATGAAATTATAGAATATGCCAACAATGAAATTAAGAAAAGTAAAAAAAAGCATTTAATAATTTTCCTTTCGGCACTGACAGGTATTCTTATGCTCTCAGTCATTTTTTTGTTAGTATTCACATTTGTCGGCGGATTTGTTAAGTGGTTCTTTTTTGGTATTACTGCAATTATTACTGCAATATTAAATGTTATATGGACGTTACGGAATCGAGAAGCAAAATGGTTTAGATTTTGCAGTTTATCATTTACTGTGTTCACCTTATGTTCCTTTTACGCTGAAGCAGCCCATTGGATTTTGGTCGAAGATTGGAGTGCTTTGATGGATGTGGTTCCAATCACTTCGAATATGTTGTGGTTCCTTACTGTGGTTTCAGTGGCTATTAATAGTATTTCCTTGTTTAAGAGAAGTGATAGATAAAATCCAATTTGCAACGCTAAAACTAATTGGCGTTATATATAGAAGTCTCATACAACGTATGAAGCTACTTTTATTTTTCTTCTAAATTGAAAGTAGACGATGAAAGTGAAACTTGTTTTAGTGGAAAAGTTATCATTGGCACCGGCTGTTTGTAGAAGAATAAAAAGTGGTTATAGATATTTTAATAATATAGTTTATCAAAATTTTTCATGGTGCGAATCGGCAAAGAGAAGAAGAGAATTGGACAAACGGGCATACGCTATTAATTACAGAATAAAATTAAAGGATGATGTGCGTTTCCTCCATTATTTTAAATAGAACACAGTAGAACACAATAGAACACAATAAAGTCTCTTAAGTGTTGTAAAAAATAAAGTATTTATAAGGGGATTTAGGGTTTCTACAGCATTTATGCTGGGGTTCGAATCCCTCATCCCCTGTTTTAAAACTCCAGTATTTGCTGGAGTTTTTTCTTTCTCAATTATTATGTTTATGAATAAATTAAATATTGTAAGATAAATAACGTGGAGGACTTGGAAATAACAGGTTCTCTTTTTTATCTCAAAGAATTTATAGCATAATAAATAAGAGAAGAAAGGAATTCTATGGAAAAATTATTAATAGATGTAAGTGAACATAACGGAAAGATTGATTGGGAAACAGCTAAAAATTATATAGACGGGGCAATTATTCGCTGTGGATATGGAATGGATGAAACCAATCAGGATGATAAGCAATGGAAACGGAATGTGGCAGAATGTGAGCGATTGGGAATTCCCTTTGGCGTATACCTTTATTCTTATGCGACAAGCAAAGAAAAGGCAAAGAGTGAGGCTCAGCATGTATTAAGATTGATAAATGGGCATACGCTTTCTTACCCTGTTTATTTCGATATGGAAGAACCGGGGACAGAAAATGTATCTGTTGAGAATGCGAAGATTTTTGGGGATATTATTGAAAAAGCGGGATATTGGTGCGGTATTTATTGTAGCAAAGACTGGTATAAGACGGTTGTAAAGGGGCAACTCAAGCGATTTACTCTTTGGATAGCAGAATACGGAAGCAACAATGGGCAAATGCAGGACAATTACAAGCCTAATTTGGGAGAAGATATTTGGCAGTATTCTTCTGTGGGAAAGATGCAGGGGATTTCAGAGACTGTGGACTTAAATGTCTGTTATAGAAATTTTCTGTTGGAAATAAACAGAATGAAGGAGCAATGGATAAAAGATGAAAAAGGATGGTGGTATCGCCATGGTGACGGAACGTATACTAAAAATAATTGGGAATATATAAACAAAAAATGGTATTATTTCGACAAGAATGGATATATGGTTAAAGGTTGGAAAAAGGTAGAAGAATACTGGTATTATATGGATATTTCCGGCGCTATGCAGACAGGATGGATATATGTAGGAGAAAATTGGTTTTATTTGAATGGTTCAGGACAGATGTATGAGAATACATGGTATAAAGAAGAAGAGCAGTGGTATTATTTGAAAGCAGGTGGCTATATGGCACGTAATGAATTGCTGAAAATCGGAAATGAAAAATTTGCTTTTTTGGATAGTGGGCGTATGGTAAGAACAAATGCCAGAGGTGCGCTAGTTTAAAGTAAAAAGACAGTCACAGGGAACGGTTTGAAATATATTTCCTGTGACTGCTTTTTCATGGAAATGAAATTCTTATACAACTTTTACAAATTTATAATAAAAATATTTTGCCTTGGGCTGTTTCCGGAGAAAAGCTTTTCGAGATTTACGGTAGGCGAAACGCAGTGTGCGAATTTCCTGTTTTGTAGGCTTTTTATTTCCAAAATAGATTTCTTCTGCCTCATTGCATAATTTTTCAAAGAAATTTTGTTTTTCATCAGGAAGCTGTTTTATAAACTTTTGTTTCCAGTCATAAGCTGCTAAATCTTTTTCAGGAATTTTAAATTCTGTTTGCCATAGCTTTAAAAGATTTTGATAAAGCAGAAAATAACCTTTTGTGCGATTATGGACAAAGTATCCTATTCTTTTTCTGTATAACATTTGGTAGCGTAAAACAAATAGCAGTAGGATAATACAAAGTCCCGGTAAAAATTTGAAAATAAACAAATAATTATTTTTTTCAGGTTTCGTTGGTTTTTGTGTTTTGGTTTCAGAAGTTCTTTCGGTAGTTTTTACAGTTTCTGAATTTGTATTTTTTTCCTGGGAGTTAGGTTTTACAGTTTCCGAATTTTCCGAAGACGGTGGAACTTCTGTATTCGGAATGTTGTTTTCCGGCGTAGTTGCAGAAACATTTGTGTTTTCATTAACAGAGCTGGGAGGGGTGACCTCCACCGGAACCCATATACCATTTCCAATATAAATTTCTGTCCACGCATGGGCAGAAGTATCTTTCACACTACAAGTAAAGGTTGTACTATTCTTCTTGGTAAAGTCTCCAGGTTGTACTACATAACCGGTGACATATCTGGCCGGAATTCCATACATCCGAAATAATAAAGTACCTGCGGTAGCAAAATGTACGCAAAATCCTCGGTGCTGTTCATACAAAAATTCGTATAAAAAGTTGCTGTCTGAAGATACCGGTGCAAGAGAAAGGCTGTATGATGCCTTAGACTTTAGAAAATTTTGTATTTCTTTTGCTGCCTCTTGGATAGTATCAAAATCAGGATTATCAGTTATATCCATATAAATCGGAAGTCCTGAAAGGTCTGTTTTTAATTGGGAGAAAATTTCTGAATTATCGTTTAAATATTTTTGTCGTACATAATTCCCATAATTTTTATTCAAAGATTGGTATTTCTTTGGTACACCACTTTCGGAAGTAAAAAGCGAGGATGCTGATGTAAGAGAAAGCGGATAATAGGACAACTTATGAGGCATAGAAAATTTACTTTCTATTGCATAGGTATCATCAAAAACAGTATTTTTTGATAACTTCACACCGTAAGGAAAATAGGTAAATTTCTGTGTGAATTTAGGTACCACAGAAAGGTCTGTAATTTTATCAGGTGCGTTTTCTTTTCCCATTGTGTAAGGCAGAGAAAAGAAATTTTGGAGTTCATCATCTGAAAGTCGGTTCTTTTTATAAAAGCTCTCCCATGAGTCTGAAGCTGGTGCGCTCCATACAGCATCATCATAATTCTGTCCGACAAATCCTCGCAAATACAAGGGAGAAGAAGGCTTGTCCTTACAGGTAATTTCAAACATAGTCTGTTTGCTGTATACAGGTGCTCGGTTACTTAAAGCCAGCTGTTTATTAGAACTCTCCTGTTCAAAAGAAAAAAACGGTTTTGAACAGGAACTTTTTGTATTTTGAGATTGTGGTAAAAAAGTTTTACTAAAATTGTCAGTGAACTCGTTGACTGTCTTGTGAACCGCATGGTTGTATTTAAAAACTTCAGGAGCAAAGTGCGGAACAAGAAATCGGATACACATAAAATAAAGTCCCAAGGCAAGAACAAGAGCTATGGGTTTTGTCGAGAACCAGAAAAGGCAGGCACCGATTATACATCCTATGGATAAATAGGATGGGGAAACACCCAAGAAAAAATTCAAAAAAACAGGAAGGCTTAATAATACAAAAAACAGAAAAGATTTTTTATATTGTAGCAAGAGCGAAAGCAGGAGTAAAAAAAGATAAGTGACTGCAAGAAAAAGAAAATTCAAATCTATTTTTTTTACTGCTGTTGCAGAGGCATTTAAATATTCCTCCTGAAAAAGTATCTGAAGCCTGTGCAAAAAGGAATTTCCCTGTGTAAAAAAGCGTTTTCTGTATAAATAAAGAGTAAAGACATAAGGAAGTACAGTAACAAGAAAACGGACAGGAAGTTTTTTGATTTTTTGTAAAATCGTTAAAAAGAAGGAAAATAATCCAAGTATTAGTACAATTTTGTAATCCAAAACAGCAGAAGAAATCATGAGTAAAAGACTGGAATAAAGACCCAAAGCAAAAGCAAAAAGGGTAAAAAAGGAATAAAAAGAAGAAGGCGCACCGACCGCGTGTTTTTCTTTTGGTATCATTATGGAAATAGAAGGCTTATCTTTCTTTTTCATGAGCATCTCCTTTATAAAATAAGTGTGTTGTTTTTCAAAGCTTCTGAAGTGTTGCCGGAACAATCCAAAAGAAGCTGTTGATTTTGATAAATCTGTAAATCTGTATTTAAAAGAAACGCTGTAAAATAAGTATCACAAGGATAGGTGTGGGAATACAGAGAATACAGGTTTTCTTTTGAAGCTGTAAGGGTTTCATACAGTAATTGATGCAAAAAAGAAAGGTAATCTTCCTCATTTTGAATAGGGATACGAAGAAGGGCATGTTCTTTTTCGTTGTACCATACAACAAAATGATTGCAGCCATAATACAGGAAAGAGTAAGAAAGAGAGGCCGCATATTGCAAAAAAGTACTGTATTGCGAAGGAGAGGCCTTTTTATCGGACTTTCCTTTCTCTAAGAAAAGAAGTACAGGGAAGCCTTTTGGTCTGCCTGTTTCTTTTACTAATAACTGGTCTGTACGTGCACTGAGTTTCCAGTGAATTTGTCTTAGCTTGTCGCCCGGAAGAAATTCCCGTATATCGCTTGTGTGGTAAGAGCCTGTACCGGAAATAATTTCCTCAAATCCGTCACATTCTGCTGAAAAAAATCGTATTCCTTCGCTTAGCTGTATAGGAATTACAAAAGGAGAAGGATAAAAAAGAATATCAGCCTTTGCTTTACATGCCACGGGCAAGCTCAGCAGATGTGTAAAACTGTATATTCGGACCTTATTCGCCTGTAAATGAAATTTTCCATAGTAATCATTGGAAATAGTGCCTGATAAAACACTGGTTTTTTTCGCATTTAGGGAAAAATAGTAGTCAGGCAGGGAAATCTTATTTTGAAAAGCATCTGTAAAATGCCATTTCAGCCGAAGATAAGGCATGGGAAAAATTCCGGTATTTTGTGCCTGTAAATGAAATTCTAAAAGCTTGTTTGCTTCGTTGTCGTTAATAATAATGTCAGGCAATTCTATTTTTAAATGTCTGCGGCTATACAGTAAAATCATAAGCTCCAGTATCCAGTCTATAAAAAGAAAGAGAAACAGAGCACAGGCAGCTGTACTTTGATATAAAATTGCAAGATAAAGACATAGAAGAAGCAGTAAAAAAGTTATGAGATTAAAAACCATAAAACATCCTTTCTTGTAGATTTTAATGTCTGCTTCGCACAGACGGAGAAGGAGTGGCAGCTAAAATTTCCTTTAAAATAGAGTAGGCAGACACTTTGCTTATGCGGGCTTTTGAGCTGATAAGAATACGGTGTGTACAAACATCACAGAAAACGCTGTGCACATCCTCCGGACGTACATAATGAAATCCATGTAAAAAGGCTCTTGCCTGAGCCATTCGTGTCAGAGCCAGAGTACCTCTTGGGCTTACACCCAGTTCAATTAAGTGATGATTTCGTGTGGCATGAATAAGAGCCACGATATATTCATAGATAACATCGTGAATAAAAATATTTTGACATTCTTTTTGTAACTGTATCAGTTGTCTGGCATTTAAAACAGGCTGTACGGTCTCAATGGTATTTTCTGCCAATCTGCCTTTTAAAATAGAAATTTCTTCGTTTTGTTCCGGATAACCGATTTGCAGACAAATGCTGAAGCGGTCCATCTGAGATTGGGGAAGAAGCTGAGTTCCGGCAGAGCCGGCAGGGTTTTGTGTAGCCATTACAATAAATGGTTTGGGAACAGGATGTGTAGCTCCGTCAACGCTGACCTGCCCCTCTTCCATAACCTCTAAAAGGGCAGACTGTGTTTTGGGAGAGGTACGGTTGATTTCGTCTCCCAAAAATAAGTTACACATGACTGCTCCGGGCTGATAATAAAATTCATTTGTTTCCTTTCGATACATGGTAAAGCCTGTTAAATCAGCAGGAAGAACATCCGGTGTAAAGGTTAAACGGTTTTCTTTTAAATTTAGCGCTTTTGCAAAAGCAAGAGCCATGGTAGTTTTTCCTACACCGGGAACATCTTCAAGCAAAATATGCCCGTTGCTTAAAATTGCCATCATGATTTTTTCAATACATTTATCTTTTCCGATTACGGCTTTTTGCACTTCCTGAATGACTTTATATGCAAGAGTAGTATTGGTGTCCATAAAAAATCCTCCCGTATAAAATATATTAAATTATACCATAATCATGTGAAATAGTCAGTTTATTTATAAATAAAATAAGAGAAGCAGATGTATATCCGGGGGATGGGGTTACAGAGCAGGGGAAAAATGGAAAAAAATAAGGATAGAAAGAGTTCTGTAAAAAGCAGGAAAACACAACCCCTACTCCGACTTGTGGACGGTAATGGATATCTATATAATTGAAAACAACATGAAAAGAAAGATGAGGAAAGAAAAAGATGAAAGAAAATCAAGTAAAAAAATTAGTGATGGCAGCGATGTGCGTAGCTCTTGGAATTATTCTTCCAATGGCTTTTCATACTATTCAAAATGCAGGCAGTATTTTTCTGCCCATGCACATTCCGGTGTTAATTTGCGGGCTTTTGTGTGGATGGCAATATGGGTTGATTTGTGGATTTTTAACACCTGTTTTGTCAAGTCTTTTTACAGGAATGCCACCGGCAGCAATTTTACCGGCAATGGCCTGTGAGCTGGCAGTTTACGGAGTGTTAACAGGTATCTGTATTAAATTTATTCACACAGGAAAACAGCTTATAAATATTTATATTTCTTTGACTGTTGCAATGGTAGCAGGAAGAATTGTCAGTGGAATTTTAAAAGCGCTTATTTTTAATGTGGGACAGTATAGCTTTAAGATTTTTATAACATCTAGTTTTGTAACCTGCCTTCCGGGAATTATTATTCAGTTTATTTTTGTTCCGGTTCTTGTTTTTGCATTGCAAAAGTCGGGTGTGATAGGTAGAGAAAGGATATAATTTTTATGGATGTAAAGACTTATTTTGATAAAATGGCAGATACTTGGGATGAAGATATTCTTCCCATAGATGAAGTCAGAAGGTGTATTGTATTTTTAAGCGGTGTAAAAGAGCATACTCGCGTTTTGGATGTGGCTTGTGGTACAGGCGCTATGTTTGTTGCTTTACAGGAAAAAAATCCGGAACATATAACTGCAATTGATGTATCGGAAAAGATGGCAGAAATTGCAAAAAACAAGGTAAAGGATAATCCTTTATTTGATGTAAGATGCGGTGATTTTTTTGAAATAGAAGATGAAAAGTATGATTGTATTATGATTTACAATGCGTATCCTCATTTTACAGACAAAGAAAAACTGGCTGCAAAGGTATCACAGCTATTAACACCAGATGGGAGATTTGTTGTAGCACACGGAGCAGGGAAAGAAGTTATTAATTTGCATCATTCCAATGTGCCGAAAGAGATTACTTCACAGTTGTTGTCTGCACAGGAAGAATGTGAATATTGGAAAAAGTGTTTTAATATGGATATTTTGATTGATACACAAAAGTTTTATATGCTTTCAGGTACTATTGCACTTTAAATTGATAAAATTTATTGACAAATAAAAAAAACAGTTATATGATAAATATAATTTTTAGAAAGAAAAGGAATTGTGACAATGAGGCAGAAAGAAATGAATATAAATAAAAAGTATTATTTTTCTTACCCAGGCTATTTTTATGGTGTGGGTGCTTTCTGCTGTAATAAACATTTAGAGTTGCAATCATTTTAGTAAGTGATGAAGCGCCGGTGTTTGCATACAGCAGACATCGGCTTTTTATTTCGGAGGAGGAAAAGACTATGATTTTAGTATTAAAAAAAGGAGCAGATGAAAATAAGGTGGAAAGCTTGAAACAGCAGCTGAAGGATATGGGCTTAGGACTCCATTTATCAGACGGAGCAAATGCTTCTTTAATCGGATTGATTGGAGATACAACAGAAGTTGACGCAGAATGGTTAGGCGCTTTGGATGTTGTAGAGTCTGTAAAGAGAATTAAAGAACCATACAAAAAAGCAAATAAAGATATGCACCCCAATGATACTGTCATTGATGTGGCAGGAAGAAAAATCGGAGGCGGACATTTTCAGGTAATTGCAGGACCATGTTCTATTGAAAGCAGAGAGCAGATGACAGAAGTTGCCGAGGATGTAAAAATGGCGGGAGCAGGATTATTAAGAGGCGGTGCATTTAAGCCAAGAACGTCCCCATATTCTTTTCAGGGACTTGAAAACGAAGGGCTGCAAATGCTTTTGGAAGCAAAGAAAGCAACAGGGCTTCCTATTGTAACCGAGATTATGAGTGCAGAACATCTTCCGTTATTTGAAGACGTAGACGTTATTCAGGTAGGAACAAGAAATATGCAGAATTTTCAGCTGTTAAAAGAGCTGGGAAAAGTAGATAAACCGATTTTGTTAAAAAGAGGTATGGCGAATACACTAGAAGAACTTTTGATGAGTGCAGAATATATTATGGCAGGAGGAAACGAAAAGGTCATTCTCTGTGAGAGAGGTATTCGTACATTTGAAACTTCCATGAGAAATACCTTAGATATTTCAGCCATCCCTATGCTAAAATCAAAGACACACCTTCCTGTAATTGTAGATCCAAGCCATGCAGCAGGTATTCGTTTTATGGTAGAGCCCCTTACTATGGCAGCCATTGCAGCAGGAGCAGATGGTGTGATGATTGAGGTGCATAATAATCCGGAAAAAGCACTTTGCGACGGAAAACAGTCTTTGACACTGGAGAGCTTCGCAGAACTGATGAAAAAAGTCAGAAAGACAACAGAATTTTTCCAAAAAGAGATGTAATGCAGGAGGATTGAGAATGAAAGCACTGGTATTGGCAGAAAAGCCTTCTGTTGCCAGAGATATTGCAAGAGTTTTAAAATGTAGTAAAAAGCAAAACGGAGCGCTGGAGGGAGAAAAATATATTGTTACATGGGCTCTGGGACATTTAGTAACTTTAGCAGATCCGGAGGAATACGATAAGAAATATAAAGAGTGGAATTTAGAATATCTTCCTATGCTGCCTAAGAAAATGGATTTAGTTGTTATCAAGCAGACTGCAAAGCAGTATCAGGCAGTGAAAACTCAGTTATATCGAAAAGATGTAAATGAAATTATTATTGCAACAGATGCAGGGCGTGAGGGAGAGCTGGTTGCCAGATGGATTTTAGAAAAAGCCGGATGTAAAAAGCCTGTGAAGCGTCTTTGGATTTCATCTGTTACGGATAAGGCAATTAAAGAAGGATTTGCACATTTAAGACCGGGAAAGGATTATGAAAATCTCTATGCGGCAGCTGTATCAAGAGCAGAAGCCGATTGGCTGGTAGGCATCAATGCCACTAGAGCGCTGACCTGTAAGTATAATGCGCAGCTTTCCTGCGGACGTGTACAGACACCTACTTTAGCCATGATAGCCAAAAGAGAAGAGGAAATCAGGAAGTTTCAGCCGGAAGAATTTTACGGAATTACTTTAAAAGCAGGAAATATGCGTTGGAAATGGCAGGATAAAAAAAGCGGCAGTACACGTTCTTTTCATAAAGAGAGAATGGAAAGTATAAAAAATGCAGTCAACAGTGATTTATTAAAAGTTATTTCTGTGGAGAAAAAGAGTAAGAAAATACCTGCTCCCGGACTTTACGATTTAACAGAATTGCAAAGAGATGCCAATAAAAAATTTGGATTTTCTGCAAAAGAGACGCTGAATATTATGCAGAGACTTTATGAGAACCATAAGGTGCTTACCTATCCCAGAACAGACTCCAGATATATCGGAACAGACATTGTTCCTACAATTAAGGAGAGATTAAAGGCATGTGCAGTAGGGCCGTATAAAAAAATAGCAGGAATGCTTTCTATGAAACCTGTAAAAGGAAATGCTTCTTTTGTGGATAATAAGAAGGTCAGTGACCATCATGCAATTATTCCTACGGAACAGTTTGTACAATTAGACCATATGAGCAATGAGGAGCGCAAAATTTATGATTTAGTGGTACGAAGATTTTTCAGTGTATTATATCCTTCATTTGAGTATGAGCAGACTACCATGAAAGCAGAAGCAGCAGGAGAAGTGTTTACAGCACAGGGAAAAATTGTAAAAAATATGGGTTGGAAGGAAGCTTACGAAGGAACGTGGTCAGACGAGGATGAAGAAGAATTTCAAAAGCTTTCGGAGAGAAAAGAAGGAGAAACACTGAAAATAGAGCAGGCAGAACTGACTGTGGGAAAAACAAAGCCACCAGCGGCTTTTACAGAGGCTACTTTGCTTTCTGCTATGGAAAACCCTGTAAAGTACATGGAAACGCAGGATAAGAAAGCCGCAAAAACACTGGGTGAAACAGGTGGACTGGGAACAGTTGCCACAAGAGCAGATATTATAGAGAAGCTTTTCCACACATTTCTGATGGAAAAGAAAGGAAATGAAATTCATATTACCTCAAAAGCAAGGCAGCTTTTGGAATTAGTTCCTGAAGATTTAAAAAAGCCGGAGCTTACGGCAGATTGGGAAATGAAGCTGTCTAAAATTGCAGAAGGAAAATTAGATAAGACGGTATTTTTAAAAGAAATTTCTGCATATACAAAAGATATTACGGCAGAAATCAAAGGGGCAAAGGGCACGTTCCGCCATGATAATCTGACGAATACCAAATGTCCGGTATGTGGAAAACGTATGCTGGCTGTGAATGGGAAAAACAGTAAGATGCTGGTTTGTCAGGACAGAGAATGTGGACACAGAGAGACTATTTCCAGACTGACAAATGCCAGATGTCCAAATTGTCACAGAAAGATGGAGATGTATGTAAAAGGAAAGGAAGATACCTTTATCTGTGCCACTTGCGGATATAAGGAAAAACTGTCCAGCTTTAAGCAGCGCAGGGAAAAGGAGGGTGTAGGAGTCAGCAAAAAGGACGTACAGAGGTACTTAAATAAACAGAAAAAAGAAGCACAAGAGCCAATCAATAATGCTTTTGCCGATGCCTTTGCAAAATTAAATTTAAAATAAAGAAATGATGAACGATCGTATGAAATATGCGGTCGTTTTTTTATTTCATAGGAAATTGCGTCCTATGAAATGAAAGTATCACTTTGTGAACCGCTCGTGCGCGGAGATTGTGCTGCTGCCCGATTTTTTTATAAGAAAATTTATAAAAATTTTTCTTGTCATTGCATATTTTATGTGCTAATATGATACCACACTAAAGTGAGGCGGAAAGGGGAATGTGATATGTCAGGATTTAATATGAAAGTTACACCGGAAATTGAACAGCTTACCAAGCTTTGTAAAGAAAACAGCACCATAGATACAGATTTATATCAAAAATATGATGTAAAGAGGGGGTTAAGAGATTTAAACGGAAAAGGTGTGCTGGCGGGGCTGACTCAAATTTCCAACATTGTGCAGAAAAAGGTAGTAGATGGCAAAGAAGTTCCCTGTGATGGTGAATTATATTATAGAGGAATTAACATTGTAGATTTGACAAATGGATTTTTAAAGGAGCAGAGATTTGGCTTTGAGGAAGCTGCTTATTTATTGCTTTTTGGAAAACTGCCAAATAAAGAGCAGTGGAAGGAATTCAGTGAAATTCTGGCAAATCAGAGAGACCTGCCTACAAATTTTGTAAGAGACGTTATTATGAAAGCACCCAGTCAGGATATGATGAATACACTTTCAAGAAGTGTATTGACTTTATATTCTTATGATGAAAATCCGGAAGACATTTCTTTACCAAATGTATTACGTCAATGTATCAATTTAATCAGCGTTTTCCCAATGCTGTCTGTATACGGATATCAGGCACATGAACATTACAATAGAGACGGAAGTCTTTACATACATAACCCAAGAAAAGATTTGTCTACAGCGGAAAATATTCTTTTGATGCTGCGTGCAGACAAGCAGTATACGCCATTGGAAGCACAGATTTTAGATTTGGCGCTGGTGCTTCACATGGAGCATGGAGGCGGTAATAACTCTACGTTTACAACGCACGTGGTATCTTCTTCGGGAACAGATACTTACTCTACCATAGCGGCGGCGTTAGGTTCTTTAAAAGGACCAAAGCATGGAGGCGCCAACATTAAGGTAGTCAGTATGTTTCAGGATATGAAAGAGAATTTAAAGGACTGGACAGATGAGGAAGAGATAGAGAATTATCTGACAAAACTTCTGCATAAAGAAGCTTTTGATAAGAGAGGCTTGATTTATGGAATGGGGCATGCCGTATACTCTATTTCAGATCCGAGGGCGCAGATTTTCAAAAGATTTGTGGAAAAGCTGGCAAAAGAAAAGGGAAGAAGTGCAGATTATGACCTTTATGCAAGGGTAGAACGTTTAGCGCCGCAGATAATTGCCAGAGAGAGAAGGATTTACAAAGGGGTCAGTGCAAATGTAGACTTTTACAGTGGCTTTGTGTACAGTATGTTAGGGCTTCCGATTGAGCTTTATACACCGATGTTTGCCATTGCACGTATTGTAGGCTGGAGCGCACATAGAATGGAGGAACTGATTAACACCGATAAAATTATTCGTCCGGCATATAAAAATATACTGGAAACACAAAAATATTCGCCTTTGGAGGAACGGGTTTGACAAAATATAGCTTCACCTGTTACTATTGAAGAAACAGGAAGAAGGGACAAAGAAGATGTTTAGAAAATTTTTTCCGGACGTATATATGGAGTCAACCTATAAAATTGATTTTCAAAAGCTTTATGAGAAGGGATACAGGGGTGTTATCTTTGACATAGACAATACATTAGTGCCTCACGGCGAGCCGGCAGATAAAAGAGCCATTGCATTATTTGAAAATTTAAAAAAAATCGGTTTTCAGTGCTGTCTTTTATCCAATAACCAGTATGAAAGAGTCAACTCTTTTAATGAACAAGTACAGGTACAGTTTATTGAAAATGCGCATAAGCCTTCCAGAAAGAATTATCAAAAGGCAATGGAACTTATGGGAACGTCTATAAAAGATACGGTTTTTGTAGGCGATCAGCTTTTTACCGATGTTTATGGTGCGAAGAGAACCGGAATTTATAATATTTTAGTAAAACCAATTCATCCGAAGGAAGAAATTCAGATTGTTTTCAAGCGCAAACTGGAGAAAATTGTACTTTATTTTTATGAGAAAGAGCAAAAGAAAAAAGAAAGATAAAAAATGGTTGAAAATTGTGCGGATGTATTATAGAATGAAGTATAGTGGAAAAGCCCAATGGCTTTCCCAATGGACGAAATAAGGAGGAATATCATTATGATATCAGCAGGAGATTTTAAAAACGGTCTCACACTGGAAATTGATGGTAATGTAGTACAGATTATGGAATTCCAGCACGTTAAACCGGGTAAGGGTGCTGCATTCGTTAGAACAAAATTAAAAAATGTTATCAGTGGCGGAATTATTGAAAAAACATTCAGACCAACTGAAAAATTCCCACAGGCACGTATTGAGCGTGTGGATATGCAGTATTTATACAATGATGGTGATCTGTATAATTTCATGAACAATGAAACTTATGACCAGATTGCAATCGCTCAGGATACAGTTGGAGACGCTTTAAAATTTGTAAAAGAAAACGAAACAGTAAAAATATGTTCTTACAACGGAAGTGTATTTGCTATTGAGCCACCATTATTTGTAGAACTGGAAATCACAGAAACAGAACCTGGATTTGCAGGAAACACAGCACAGGGTGCTACAAAACCGGCAGTTGTTGAAACAGGTGCTACTGTATACGTTCCTTTATTTGTAAATCAGGGAGACGTTATTAAAATTGATACAAGAACAGGTGAATATCTGTCCAGAGTATAAGACACATAAAGTATATCGAAGCAGTTTGACTGTTTCGATATACTTCGATAAAAAAGTTAAATTCTAAAATTCTATTTCAAGATTAAAATTCAATTCACATTCGTGAGTTTATTCCAAAATCAATATCATTTAAAAGGATATTATGCGGTATAGGGAAATTCTGTCTTTTTTTGCATTCTCTGTGCTGCTTAGTATAAAAATAATTAAGAAAAGGAGAATGTATATGGAGTATGAAGCATTCAAAGAAACACTTATGGACTTTTTAAGGGAAAAGACAGGAGGTGAAAAAAGTATTTCCCTGCATCGAGTGGAGAAAAATAATGGAATTGAACTGGATGCACTGGTAGTTCGTGGGAAAAGAGACAAGATAGCGCCTATGATTTATCTAAAACCCTTTTACGTAGATTTTCAGGGCGGGCTTTCTATGGAAGAAATTGCAGTGCAGATTTTACAGTTGTCAGTAACTGAGAAACAGGAGGAATTTTCTTTGACAGAATTTGAAGATTACAGAAAGGCAAGGACAAAAGTATATTACAAGCTGGTAAATTATGATATGAATAAACGAAAGCTTCAATACATGCCCCATATAAAATATTTGGATTTGGCAGTCGTCTTTTATTATCGGCTGGAGGGCGGAAAGCTAAATGGGGCATCCATTATTATTCACGACTGCAATCTTCATGCGTGGGGAATTGAAAAGGAGCAGTTGGTAAAGGATGCGCTTTTAAATACCAGCAGAAAATTGCCTTATACCATTCAGGGAATGGAAGCTTTAATTGCCGAGTTAAGCGGAAGCCAGCCGAGGATAACAGGTGAGGAGCTTATGTATATTTTGACCAATGAAGAAAAATATTATGGAGCGGCAGTAATCTTATACCCTCATGTTTTAAACCACATCGCAAAAGTTCTAAAGAAAAATTTCTATATACTTCCCAGCAGTGTTCACGAATGTATCTTAGTCCCAGATCAGGGGCAGTATTCCCGCATCGAATTAAAGAGAATGGTAAAAGAAGTAAACGACAGTCAGGTAGAGGACGAGGAAATTCTGTCTTATGAAATCTATTATTATGACTGCAAAAAGGAAGTACTGATGATGTAGCAAGGAAAAGAAAGGAGATGCTGCATGAAGGATAAGAAAAAATGGAGGAAAAAGGTGCTGGCTTTTGCTCTGGCAATGCTGACTTTTACCGGCATTTTTTTCGAAAACAGCGTTATGACGCAAGCAGAAAATAAAGAGGAAAAAACAGAAAATTACATCAAAGTATATTATTTGCTTTATGACGGACAGGAAGAAAACGTTTTTTCCAATTTTATGGTGAAATCTCCCTGTAAAATTTTGGAGGATGGCACAATTCGTTCTGTAATCAATTCTAATCCGGAGGTTTATGACTACAATGCAAATGGAATTACTTTGGATGTAGACATCAATCGTGGAAAGCATTGGTATGGACAAGTTCCGATTACAGAGGAGTGCATTTATAACGAAAAAGAGGGATATATAGATATTCCCGGCAAATATTTAGGAAAGGATTTGACAGTCACGGTGTGGCAGTCCAGAGACTCTGCTTTTTATACAAATCTTGTGCCGGATGAATTAAAGCCTCAGAAGGATAGAAGGGGAAATATCAGCTTTTATACATTTCAGGATAATTTTCCCAGCGGTACAATACCTGTTTTATTTGAGCCAAAAGGCTGCAATATTGTTACACTTCACGGAGATATCAATACAGTGAAGGTAGGGGATATTTGGAATTGTAATGCGGACACATGGTATGTTGCAGACAAATATAATGCAGACTCTTATATATGGGAGGATGTAGCAGGCTGCAAGGAATATGACAAAGGCTTTTCACAGGGCCAGATTGTCAGTATTAAAGATTGTGAAAATCCCATGTTTAATAATATAGGCGGCGCAGGACCGGAAGGGAAGAACTGGATGTTTATGGGATGCTTATCCAGTGTAAATAATACTTTTCAGGGAGTACCTGTGATTACAAAAATGTATATTGAATGTATTGCTAAAGAAGGAAACACTGCTACGTTCTTTGTACATGCTGCTTGTAAAGGTCCAAAAGGACAAAAGGCGCAGACCATTGGTGGATTTTTTAAAGCTAGCTTTTCTCCTCCGTGGATAGAGGTTTATAAAAAGCCTACAACAGATAAAACAACATGGATAGACGGTGACAAATTTCAAAATGGTTATGAGTGGGCACAGTGGGCAATAAGTGATAATCCGGCGTATGACTTGTCCGGAGCAAAATATACCTTATGGAGCTATGAAACAGGAGAATATTTTCATGAATGTATTATAACGGATGCCAATGGCTATGGCTGGTGTTATGTCCCTTATACAGGAAAATTCATGATAAAGGAAGTATATAATCCCAAAGGCTATATTTTAGATGACCAATGGCATGATATTACAATTACCGAGAACAATGCAACTTTTTATCACGATGAGAATGTCAAATATGCACAGCTTCGCTTACATAAGTCTTCAGAAACTGCCACAGATAAGTCTTTGGCAGGAGCAAAATACGGAGTTTGGAACTGGAGAAGTACGGTAGGGAATGGAAAACCGGATTATATTATTACAACGGACGAGAACGGATACGGAGAGGTCAATGATATTCCTCTGTGGTATTACTACATACAGGAAATAGAAGCGCCGGAGGGCTTTGGATTAGATAAAACTATATATGAAGCAAATTGCACAGATGCGGGAACTTATCCAAACGTAGGAGTGGATTTGTATTCACAGGAGCCTTTGGATTTTGGAAAAATTACTTTAAAAAAGCAGTCTGCAAATCCGGATTGCACAGAGGATAATCCTGTCTATTCCTTAAAAGGTGCAGAGTATTCTATTTACAGCAATCCGGAGTGTACCAATTATGTGGACAAGATGATAACGGATGAAAGCGGATATGCAGAAAAAGACGGATTACAGCTTGGGACTTATTATGTGAAGGAAAGCAAAGCGCCACAAGGATATCATTTGGATGAAACCGTCTATAAAGTAGGCCTTCCCACAAGCTCAGGAGAGCTGGAATATCAGGTTACATCAACAGAAATGCCCCAACTGGAGCAAATTAAAATGTTACTGGAAAAAATAGATAAGGATACGGGAGAGCCAATTCCCACAGGACAGGGAAGCTTAAAAGGGGCAGAATTTGTGTTTAAATTTTATAAAGGAGAGTATCCGAAGGATACAAATCCGGAAACATTGGGAAAGACAGTAGATAAAACATGGATATTTGCTACCAACGAAAAAGGAGTAATAGAGTTTGATGAAAGTTTTCTAATTCGTGGAGACAGCTTTTATATAGATGATAAGGGAGAGCCGGTGCTTTCTGTGGGGACTTTAGTAATAACAGAAAAGAAAGCGCCGGAAGGATATCATATTAATCCAATAACGATTATCAAAAATATAAGACCGGAAGGTGTCGAAGACAGTGAGGCTTATGTGACTCCGGAAATTGCGGAAGACAGTATCAGTGTGAAAATTATAAAGGTACAGGATGGGACAAATGTCCACATTCCCGGTACGGTGTTCCGTCATACTATGCCAAATGGAACAACAAAGGATTATGCCACAGATGACAAAGGAGAAGTTCAGCTACAAGGGCTAAGAACAGGAAAGCATCAGATAGTGGAGCTGTCTCCGGCAGAGGGATATTTGCAGAATACCAGTGTGTTTGAATTTGAAGTTACCGCAGATAACAAAGTGCATGCGCTTACAAAACCCACAGAGGATATGGGAATTGCCTTTGCAGAAGAAAAAAACGGAGACGGTACTTTAACGGTAAAAAATAAGTTAGCTCCGTTTAAGCTGAACATTCATAAAGTAAATAATAAAGATAAGGTATTAGAAGGTGCTGAATTTACATTATATGAGGATAAGGATTGCAGCGTAGAGGTTGACAGACAGGTGTCTGATAAAGACGGAAATCTGGCATTTGAAAACATACAAATAGGCAGGGAATATTACCTAAAAGAAACAAAAGCACCGGCAGGGTACAAGCTTCCAATTCATCCAGACGGCAGTCCGGTGATTTATAAAATTAAAGTGGAAAGTGACCCAATAAAAAACAATTTTATCGTTTATGTAAATGACAAAGCTTATGATACCAATTCCGATGGTGCGATTACCATTGGCGGTACAAAAAAGGACAGAGAAGTCAATCTTACTGTTGTGAATACAGTAAATGGAAAACTGCCAAATACAGGCGCTTACAGCACAAGTTGGATTTTGGCAATGGGCAGTATTTTAATACTTGCTGCCTTAAAAAACAAAGAAAAAAGAATAAAATAGTGAAAAGAGGAAAAAATGATGAGAAATAAAATTTTTAAAGCAATGATGATGATAGGATTAGTAGCAGCAACAGCAACAACTTCTATGGCAGGAAGTGCATTGACACCAATTTATGCAGCAGAAATGGAAGCTGCACAGGGAAATCAGGTAGTAAACGGTGTTTTAGATTTCGGAAAGGGTTCGGCAAGCATTAACATTAACGGAAATGAAGGACAGTCCTTAGTAGGAAAGAAATTTGAAATTTTCCAGCTGTTCAATGCAGAAAATTCCAAAGACGGAGAGTCCATCAATTATACTTTTCATCCGGAGTTTGCCAATGCCATTCAGACAGTCGTAGCCAATGCGTTAAATAAAAAGAACGGAACACAGTTAAGGCCGGCAGATGTGACAGAATATATGGCGATTGATTATATCCAGACCTTAAACTCCAAGCCGGTAGAAGGGGTAGATACACCGCAGGAGCTGGAAGGAAGATACAGTGACTTCCGCTACTTTGTGGAAGATGTAAGAACACAGATTAAGAAAGAAAACAAATCCGGAGAAATTGTTACTGTACAGTCTACAAAATCAGATAATTCCATATCTATTACAGGTCTGGTATACGGATATTATGTAGTGGACGAATTGTCAAAGGCAGATGAAAACGGAGAACAGTGGTTTGCCTCTTCTCTTTGTATGGTAAATACCGCTAATCCGGATGCACAGGTAAACATCAAATCCGATTATCCTAAGATTACAAAGAAAATTCAGGAAGACGATAACAAGGATGCCATTAAAAATGATGGCTGGAATGATATCGGTGACTACGAAATCGGACAGACTGTACCATACAAATTTGAGTCTACCATCCCGAATATAAACGGATATGACACTTATTACTACGCATGGCACGACAAAATGGATGAGGCACTGACCTTCCATGCAGACAAAGCAAAAATGGAAATCGTGATTAACAGCAAAGACGGCAAAAGCTATAAGCTGAAGAACGATGAGTATGTTTTAACAGAAAAGCCGCAGGACGGCTCCGGTGATACCTTCAAAGTAGAAGTCATGGATATCAAAAAGATTGTAGACCGTGAATTTAATAAGATGAACAACAATCAGGAAAATGATTATACCGGATTAACCGTTACTTTAAAATGCGAAGCGACCTTAAATGAGCTGGCTGCATTGGATACCGGAAGACCGGGCTTTGAAAATGATGTCCGCTTAGAGTTTTCCAATGATGCAGACTCCAACGGAAAGGGAGAGACAGGCTTTACACCATGGGATACGGTTGTATGCTTTACCTTTGAAGTGGACGGATTAAAAACCAATAACCACGATAAAGTGCTTCAGGATGCAAAATTCCGTCTTTACAGTGATAAGGAATGTAAGAATGAGGTTTATGTAAAGAAAAATCCAAATCAGGGACAGGGCGGATATGTGGTAATGAACCGTGACTTGGTGGGAGGCACAGACCATACCGGCGGAACAGCGCCGAAGGACGCCGTAGAGATGGTGTCCGATGTAAACGGTATCTTTAAAATTTACGGTCTGGACCAAGGTACATATTACCTGAAGGAAACCGATGCACCGGATGGATACAGACCATTGCTTGACCCGATTGTGATTAACGTAAAACCGACTTATACCACAGACAGAAATAGCTACGTCAAGGGGGACGGTGCAACAGAAAAAACACTGAAGAAGCTGGAAGGTACAGCTCATATCAAATCCTTCTATAATGGCGCATTTAAGGATGAAGATATCAAACTTCACACAGATGTAAATCAGGGGAATTTGGATATTAAGGTAATCAATGAGGTTGGCAAGAAGCTTCCGATCACCGGTTCTTCTGCTATGCTGGTAATTGTTTGTGCCGGAGCAGCGCTAATGGGCGGTGTAATCGTATCTAACAGAAAACGTAGCAAAAAAGAAGAAGAATAGGATGATATCAGAGGAAAAATGAAGAAGCAAAAAAAGATATGGAATAAGATTATTTTTATCATAGGTCTGCTTCTCGTGTCGTATCCTCTGGTAAGCAGCATGATAGAGCGGCAGCATCAAAAAGATGCTGTCGCTACTTATCAGGGCAGCATTGAAGAGGAGGATAAAAGCCGGATACAGGATGCAATAGCAAAAGCATCTGAGTATAATAATATGCTGTTCCAGACACAGGGGGCAAGCATTGGAGACTTGCAGAATGGGATTTTAAGTGAAGAAAACTATGAAAATCTATTAAATCTTTCCGGAACAGGAGTAATGGGAAGCATTGAAATTCCGAAAATTAACGTAGATATTCCAATTTATCATGGAACGTCAGAGGAAGTGTTAGCAAGTGGAGTGGGACATTTTCAGGACAGCAGCCTTCCAGTGGGCGGGAACAATACGAGATGTATTCTTACCGGACACAGGGGATTGCCAAATTCCAAGCTGTTTACAAGGCTGGATGAATTGGAAAAAGAAGATCTTTTTTTTATCAGTACGTGTGGGGAAACTTTAGCATACCGCATTACCGAAATAGAAGTAGTAGAACCAGAGGAAGCAGAGCTGCTGGAGATTTTACCGGAAAAGGATTTATGCACCTTAATAACCTGTACCCCTTATGGAATTAACACACAGAGATTGGTGATAACAGGGGAGCGAGTTCCTTATGAAAAAGCGGAATATGACAGTATTGAGAGAAAATTGCCTTCTTTTCGGGAAGCTTTCTTTATGGTATTACCTTTTATTTTTATGATGGCTGGATTAATTAGTTTTTTTAGGAGGAAAAGACATGGAAAAAAGAATGAGCAATAAGTTTTCATTAGTGATTACAGTGCTTCTGATATTTGTATTTTGCATACAGGTATATGCAGAGACAGATACACAGCAGCATGGAAGTATCAGCATTGCTCTGACAGAAGGGAAAAAAGGAACTTCACGAGAAAATGTGGAATTTTCCTGTACCAAAATAGGAGAAATGAAAAACGGAGAATATATCTTAAAAGATGAATTTCTTTCTTCAAAAGTAGAGCTTAATGCGTTGAAGACAGCCGATGATATGGAAAAGGCGGCTAACAAGCTGGCAGAAATGGATATTCAAGGTGAGAAAGTATTATTGACAGATAAAAATGGAAAGCTTTGCTTTTCGGGTTTAACAAAGGGAGTATATTTTTTAGAAGCTACGGATATTGCCGGATATGAAGCGGTAGCGCCGTTTTTAATATCTATTCCAACCTTTGATGAAAAAGAAGGAAGAATGAACTATGATATTACTGTCATGCCCAAGCATGAACCGGAGAAAATCACAACGGATGCTCCACAAAAGCCGGGAGCACCGCAGACAGGTTTAGACAGTCCGATTTTAAAGTATTTTGCAGGCGCTTTTTTCATTGCCCTGTTTTTGGTTGTTTGGAATATTAAAATGAAAAATACAAAGAAGAAATAATGAGGAAGTTAATAAATGTAGTATTGGCAGGATGTCTTTTTTACTTTTTGGCACTTGGGATGAAAGAGTTATTTTTATTTTTAAATGCGGAAAAAACGTATCAAGTGTTAAAAGAAGAAACCGTGCAGGTTGCAGCGGATAATCAGGAAAATGAGGAGGCAGTAAATCCGTTCCACCGAGATATTAATTTTGAAGCCTTGAATAAAATAAATGAAGAAATTGTCGGATGGATTTATATACCGGAAACAAAGGTCGATTATCCTGTGTTAATCGGAGACACAGAGCAGGAATATTTGAAACAGGATTTTGAGGGGAAAGAAAATGTTTTAGGTTCTATTTTTGCTTTCCCCAATGTGGAATTAAATCAGGATTTTCACGTTTGTCTGTATGGACACAATATGATTTCAGGACAGATGTTTGGCGGGCTGAAATTGTATAAAGAAGAAAAATATGCAAAGACTCACAGAAAAGCTTATTTATATACAAAAGAGAGTACAAAAGAATTGGAGCTGATATCTGTTTTTCAATGTGAAAATACAGATGAAATCTTTGAGCTGGAAGAAAAAACATGGGAACAAAGCAAAGCAGAGGAAATTGTAGGTGACTTGCAGAGGAGAAGTTTCGTAGAAACGGAGTTTACCCAAAAGAAGGTAACTCAGATTTTTACGCTTGTTACCTGTCATGGAAACGCAGGGGGAACGCAGCGTCTGGTTTTAAACTTTGGAGTAACGAAGGAGAAGCTTATATTACAATAATGACGGTCTATCACAGGAAACTGTCACATTCAGTATATGCACCGAATACTTATAATTTTTGGATAATATTGAAAGCGACAGTTCCCTGTGTATAATTCTTGTTTCTAAGGCTGTCGTGAGCGGAAATAGTCAAAGACTTTACAAGTAAAAAAAAATATGCTATGATAACCGAGATATCATAAGTATGTGCACTCGTAGCTCAGGGGATAGAGCAGTGGTTTCCGGTACCACGTGTCGGGGGTTCGATTCCCTCCGGGTGTGTTTGTGCTTTGGGGAGAGCATGGAAATAAGGGAATATAAGGAGGACAAATATGTTAGACAATTTCAGAGAATGGCTCTCGGATAATCTGAGGTATATTCTTCTGGGTCTGGCAATTCTGGCGGTTCTGTTGCTGTTATTTTTTGGAATAAAAGCAATAACGGGAAATTCTTCTGATAAAAAGGAAAATGAACCGGCAAAGAAAACAGAACAAAAGAAAGAGTCCACAGATTCCGAAAAAACAGATGAGGACAAGTCTGAAAAGGAAGATGAGAATGCTCTTGAAAAGAATGCGTATCCTGAAGTAAATGCCTTAATTGAGTCGTTTTACTCTGCTTGGGGAAAGAAGGACATTGCCCAGATGAAAGAGTTGACGGATAATTTTAATGCAACTGATGAAACAAAAGTGACAAATGCTACTTATATTGAGTCTTATGAAAATATAACAGTGTATACAAAGAAAGGACTTGATGAAAACAGTTATGTAGTATTTGCAGCTTATGATTTGAAATTTAAAGATATTGCCACACCGGCTCCCGGCTTGTCTGAGCTGTATGTTTATAAGAATGAAGCAGGAAAATACGTTATCCAGAATGATGATACAAATGCTGAAGTTCAGGAATGTATTGAAAAGACAAGACAGGAAAAGGATGTAACAGGGCTTATTGCAGAAATAGAAGAAAAATTGAATGCAGCAATGGCTTCTGACGATACCTTGAAGAAATTTGAAGAAGAGCTGGGCGAAAAAGTCAATACAGCACAGATGGCTGATAATGGCGATATGCTCACAGCAAAGGAAAGCTGTAATGTACGTTCTGATGCAAATACAAACGCTGAAATTTTAGGAAAATTACAGGCAGGGGAGCAGGTTAAGAAACTGGAAAATGCGTCAGATAATTGGATAAAGGTAGAATATAAAGGGCAGGAGGCCTATGTATTCGGTGATTTAGTTCAGTAAAATATACCCTGGCAGCAGGCACAAAAGGTGTTGGTTGTCAGGGTGTTTGCACAATAAAGAGGAAAAAACATGAAAATTACCAAAAAAGGAGTTCTCATTACAATTCCTGTTTTTCTGACAGGTTCTTTTCTTATTGCAGCTCCTCAGTATGGATTTATGCTGGTGAAGCATTCCATGATCAGTTATGAAAATGAGAAAGAGGCGAAGAAAGAAGACCACTGGATTTACAATGAAAACAGACGCCGTTTCGTATACCATGATGGTTCTGTTATTCAGAATGACAGTCAGGTATTGGATGGAATTATGTACTATTTTGATGGGAAAGGCTATGTAAAAACAGGTTGGGTACAGGATAAAGGACAGATTTTTTATAGAAATCCGGATGGCTCTCCTGTAATAGGCTGGTTTACAGATGACAGCGGTACGTATTATCTGAATGAAAATGGTTCACCGGCAACCGGCTGGACAGATATAGACGGACAGCATTACTATTTTAAAGAAAACGGTGCGGCAGCTACGGGAATGACGGAGGTAGATGGTGTTCAGTATCTTTTTAACGAGGATGGAACCGTGTCAGCCGGATGGGTTTTAAAGGATGATAAGTATTATTATCGAGATGAATACGGAGCAATTTCTTATGGCTGGGAATATATAGACGGACAGTATTATTTTTTCCGTGAAGACGGAACAATGGCTACGGGCTGGATTACAGACGGCGGTGAAAGATATTATTTGAATACGGACGGCTCTATGGTAAAAAATGCTTGGATTAATCAGGAGGGACAAAAGCATTTTGTGGGGGCGGACGGAAAAGAAGAAAAAGGCTGGGTTTCTATAAGCGGAAAATATTATTATCTTACAGAAGAGGGCATTGTAGGACAGCCTGGCTGGTTAAAACAGGATGGCAAGTGGTATTTTATCAATCAGGACGGAAGCACCAAAACAGGCTTGTTTGAGAAAAATGGTAAATGGTATTATCTTACAGAACAGGGCGAATTGAAAGAGGGCTGGATTTTGTCAAATGGAAAATATTATTATCTTGCAAATTCTAAGCTTATGACAGGATGGAGAAAGATTGACGGTAAGCAATATTATTTCCATGAAGACGGAGTTATGGCCACAGGCTGGATTACTATTGACGGAAAATCCTATTATTTGAATGAGGACGGAAGTCTGAATATACATGGGCAGGAGTGATATTACAAAAGAGATACCCTGATAGCGATTTATGGAAAATCTGTAAGCGTTATTGGGGTATTCCTGTCAGAAAACGAAGGAGAGGTTCATGCGTTTAAATAAATATTTAAGTGATGCCGGTGTATGCTCCAGACGGGAAGCAGACCGTTTAATAGAAGAAAAACGTGTTTTAGTGGATGGAAAGCCTGCTGTGCAGGGGATGCAGGTAGAAGACTTTCAGGAAATCAAAGTAGATGGGAAAGCTATAAAGCGGGAAGAAAAAAAAGTGCTTTTGGTTTTTCATAAGCCGAAGGGAATTGAGTGTACGGCAAATCCTAATGTGAAAAAAAATGTAATTTCTTATATTAACTATCCAATTCGGGTATATTATGCAGGAAGGTTGGATAAAGACTCGGAAGGATTACTTCTTTTGACCAATCAGGGTGAGCTGGTAAATCAGATTATGAAAGCAGGCAGCTATCATGAGAAAGAATACCTTGTGACGGTGGATAAGCCTGTAACAGAGGAGTTTTTACAGAGTATGCGTGAGGGTGTCCCTGTTTTAGGAACAATCACCAGAAAGTGTAAGGCGGAAAAGGAAAGTGAAAAAGTTTTTCGGATTACTCTTACGCAAGGCTTAAATCGTCAAATCAGGCGCATGTGCAATTATCTGGGATATGAGGTTGTAAAATTAAAGAGAATTCGGATTATGAACATTGAGTTGGGAAATCTTCCGATAGGAAGTTATCGTGAGGCAACCAAGGAAGAACTGGATGAGTTGAAGAGGCAGATTTCAGAAAAAGCAGAGAAAAGACAGGGAACAGATTTTCATAAAGGGAAAAAACCTGTGAAGAATGCGGGGAAATATAGAAATCCTTCCAAGGTAAGAAAACAGAAAAGGCAGGAGGCTTCAAGAAATGGATAAAATGAAAAGAATGAAGGAATTGCTGAAAATTTTGACAGAGGCTTCAAAAGCCTATTATCAGGAAGACCGAGAAATCATGAGCAATTTCGAGTATGATAAGCTGTATGATGAGCTGGTACAGCTGGAAAGGGAAACAGGTGTTACCTTAGCGGGAAGTCCCACAGCTTCCGTAGGATATGAGGCATTGGATGAGCTGCCGAAGGAAGCTCATGAAAGCCCGATGCTTTCTCTGGACAAAACAAAAGACATAGAAGCATTAAGGGCGTTTATCGGAGAGCAGAAATCATTACTTTCATGGAAATTGGACGGACTTACCATTGTATTGACATATCATGAGGGAAAACTGCAAAAAGCGGTAACAAGAGGAAACGGAACCGTAGGGGAAGTTATTACGGGAAATGCAAAGGTTTTTAAAAATATTCCCCTTCAGATTGCATATCAGGGAGAACTTGTTTTGCGAGGAGAGGCAATTATCACCTATTCTGATTTTGAAAAAATCAATGCACAGATAGAAGATGTAGACGCCAAGTACAAAAATCCCAGAAACTTGTGCAGCGGTTCTGTAAGGCAGCTGAATAATGAAATTACAGCAAAAAGAAATGTGAATTTTTATGCGTTTTCTTTGGTAAAGGCAGAGGGCGTTGATTTTCAAAATTCACGGGAACAGCAATTTTGCTGGCTGAAGGAGCAGGGCTTTGATGTTGTGGAATATCGTGTTGTTACAGGAGAAACACTGGATGAAGCCATGGAGTATTTCTCAAATCAGGTATCGAAAAATGATTTTCCTTCAGATGGACTTGTAGTTTTATATGATGATATTGCCTATGGAGAGTCTTTGGGAAGCACTGCAAAATTTCCGAGAAATGCGTATGCGTTTAAATGGAAGGATGAAATCAGAGAAACTGTTTTAAAAGAAATTGAATGGAGCGCTTCCAGAACAGGATTGATTAATCCGGTGGCCATTTTTGAGCCGGTAGAGCTGGAGGGAACTACGGTCAGTCGTGCCAGTGTGCATAATATCAGTATTATGAAGGAGCTTCAGTTGGGAATTGGAGATAAAATACAGGTGTATAAGGCAAACATGATTATTCCTCAAATTGCTGAAAATCTCACAAGAAGCGGAAATTTGGAAATTCCGAAAATATGTCCGGTATGTAAAAAAGAAGCCAGAGTGATAAAAACAAATGAGGTGGAAGCGCTGTACTGTATGAACGAAGAATGTCAGGCGAAAAAGATTAAATCCTTTACCTTGTTTGTAAGCAGAGATGCCATGAATATTGACGGCTTATCAGAAGCTACATTGGAAAAATTTATCTTAAAAGGTTTTATTCGTGATTTCGGCGATATTTTTGAAATTGAAAAATATAAAGATGAAATTTTAGAGATGGAGGGATTTGGACAAAAATCCTACGAAAACCTGATTGCCAGTCTGGAGAAGGCAAAGCACACAACTTTACCAAGAGTGCTGTACAGTCTGGGGATTGCCAACATCGGTCTGGCAAATGCAAAGCTTATCTGTAAGGAGCTTCAATATGATATTGAGAAAATGATTGCAGCCAATGAGGAAGAAATCAGCAGCATAGAAGGAATTGGTCCGGTAATTGCAAAAGCTTATACAGAATATTTTGCAAATGAAGAAAATTTAAAGAAGTTCCGTCATTTGTTGTCTCATTTAGAGCTGGAAGAGGTAACAAGAGAAGAAAATCTGTCTTTGGAAGGGAAGCAATTTGTTATTACGGGAAGTGTGGTACATTTTGCAAACCGAGCGCAGCTAAAGGAAGAAATTGAGAAAAGAGGTGGAAAAGTAACAGGAAGTGTGACCTCAAAAACACATTATTTGATTAACAATGATACAACGTCAAATTCTTCAAAGAACAAAAAAGCAAAAGAGCTTGGTATTCCAATTTTATCAGAAGATGATTTTATGAAAATGGCAGGTATGTAAAACGTATGAAAAAAGAAGAAATAAAAGAAAAAGGAATTCAGGGAGTTAAAAAGATTATATTCGGAAGAACGCTGTTTGTAATATTTGCGTTTTTAATTCAGTTTGCTCTGTTGGCGGTAACCTATATTTGGCTGAGAGATTATAGCTATGTTTTTTACTTATTGTTTGTTATATTGAGCGTCAGCGTGGTTTTACATCTTTTTAACAGTAATGAAAGCCCTGATTTTAAATTGGTGTGGATGCTGCCGCTGGTTATTTTCCCTGTTTTTGGAGCGTTTTTCTATTTATATGTGGCAACCCAGCTGGGAACAAAAATGATTTTCAGGCGCTTGCAGTTTCTCTCGAAATTTACCAGACAGTACGCATCACAAAATACAGAAGTGAAAAATCGCCTGAAAGAGGAAAATTCCCAGATGGGGCATTTTGTTCAGTATATGGAGGAATATGATAATTGTCCTGTTTATGACCACACACAGGTGACTTATTATCCTCTTGGTGACGAGCAATTTCCGGATATGCTGGCAGAATTGGAAAAGGCAGAAAAGTTTATCTTTTTGGAATTCTTTATTGTAGAAGAAGGAAACATGTGGAACAGCATTTTGGAGATTTTAAAGAAAAAGGTAAAGGAAGGTGTGGAGGTACGTGTTATGTACGATGGTATGTGCGTACTGGCACTTTTGCCTTACTTTTATCCAAAGCTTTTGGAGGCAGAGGGTATTCGCTGCAAGATGTTTGCGCCTATTAAACCTGTATTCTCCACACATTATAACAATCGAGACCACAGGAAAATTATGGTTATTGACGGAAAAGTTGCCTTTACAGGAGGAACAAATCTGGCAGATGAATATATTAATCAAAAGCTGCGTTTCGGACATTGGAAAGATACAGCCGTGAAGCTTACCGGAAAGGCAGCAGAACGATTTACATATATGTTTTTAGAAATGTGGAATGTTTCTGAGACAAAAGAAGAGAATTATGAGCAATACAAGACACCGGCGAATTTTACCATGCCGAGTGACGGATATCTCATTCCTTATGAGGTGTGTCCTTTTGGAAAAGAGCGTGTGGGTAAAAAAGTATATCTGGATATCCTGAATACGGCAAAGGATTATGTACATATTATGACACCGTATTTAATTTTGGATTATGAAATGCTGATGGCTCTTACCTACGCTGCTAAAAGAGGTGTGCAGGTATCTATTATTATGCCGCATATTCCTGACAAAAAGGCTGCATTTGCTGTGGCAAAGACCTATTATAACGAGCTTTTGGAAGCGGGAGTGGAAATTCATGAATATGAACCGGGCTTTGTACATGCAAAGATTTTTGTTGCAGATGATGAAAAAGCAGTAGTCGGAACGGTTAATCTGGACTATCGAAGTCTGTTCCACCATTTTGAATGTGGTGTAATGATGTATAAAAATTCACAGATTTTAGAAATTGAAAAAGATTTTCAGACAACGCTGCAAAAGTGTATTAAGATGCAGCCGTCTGATTATAAACGTCAGAAGCTGGCAATGCGTATTACAGGAAAGATTTTACGTATGTTTGCCCCGCTTATGTAGAAAAAAGAAAGGGAGAAAGAGAAATGCCCATTAAAATTCAAAGTGATTTACCGGTAAAAGAAATACTGGAAAAAGAAAATATATTTGTCATGGATGAAAAAAGAGCGGTTCATCAGGACATTCGTCCGGTGCAGATTTTGATTTTAAATCTGATGCCTTTAAAGGAAGAAACAGAATTGCAGCTTTTGCGCTCTCTGTCTAACACGCCTTTGCAGGTAGATGTTTCTTTTATGATGGTAAGCAGCCACGTGTCCAAAAATACAGCTACCAGCCATTTAAACAAATTTTATCAGACTTTTGAGGAAGTAAAAGAGCATAAATTTGACGGTATGATTATTACAGGTGCTCCGGTAGAGCAAATGGAATTTGAAGAAGTAGACTATTGGCAGGAAATGACAGAAATCATGGAATGGTCTAAAAAGAATGTAACTTCTACGATTTATCTTTGCTGGGCAGCGCAGGCGGGCTTGTATTATCACTATGGCTTACAAAAAAGAAAAATGGATAAAAAAGTTTTTGGGATTTTTGCTCACAAAGTGGAAAACAGAAAAATTCCTTTGGTAAGAGGGTTTGATGATGTGTTTTTTGCGCCACATTCCAGACATACAGAAGTACCTGCCGAGGACATTCATAATTGCAAAGAACTGACAGTTCTGGCAGAGTCTGAGGAAGCCGGTGTATTTCTGGCTATGGCAAAGGATGGCAGACAGATTTTTGTCATGGGACATCCGGAATATGACAGAGTGACTCTTGACGGAGAATATAAGAGAGATTTGAGCAAAGGGCTTCCGATTGAAATACCAAAAGGCTATTATCCGGAGGATAATGCAGAGAACAAACCGCTTCTTATGTGGCGTTCTCATGCCAATAATCTGTATACAAACTGGCTGAATTATTATGTTTATCAGGTGACACCGTATAATCTGGATGGAACACCGTTTTAATGCGGTGTTTTAGAGGCGTTGCGGAAAATCAAAAATATCGTAAAATGATGTGAAATATCGGGCAGCATTAGAAAATTGGGAGTACAAAGGGAGTATGGAAAGTTTTTATGGGAGTACGAACAATATGATATAAACTGCCTTTGGGAATAAGATTAGAGGGTATATTGTGTAAGTACAATATGCCCTTAAATTTTGGAAAAGTAATGCTAAAGGCTAAGAAATGTGATAGAATGGCAGAAATAAACAAATCTGAATTTATCTTTCGCATTGTATGCGAAATACTGTAAAAAGTGAGAAGGCAAAGAATATTTGCGTAAAAAAATAGAAATGTAAAAAGATAATTGCTTGTTAATTTAGACAATATAGATAAAAATGTAATTGTAAGGAGGTAGGAATATGCAATTAGGTCAGGCGATTGCACAAATCAGAAAGGAACGAGGGCTGACACAAGAAGCTTTTGCAAAAATGTATAATGTAACAAGGCAAACGGTTTCAAATTGGGAGAACGAAAAGAGCTATCCAGATTTATCTACATTAGTAAAAATTAGTGATGAGTTCAATGTTTCTCTTGATGTTTTGCTGAAAGGAGATTTTCGTATGGTAAAAGATATCGATAAGAAGATAAAAAAACAACCATTCTATATAGGTATTATAATTGGCTTAGTCATTATTGTTGTTGCTTTATTTTCATTTATTTACGCCAATGACAAAAGTATTAGTGATACTACAAAAGACTATGCAGATTTTAAGTTAAACTCTGCGCTATCAATAGAGATATATGACTTTCAGAGTGGTGAGCTAATAGCTAAATACGAAGATGAAAGTAGTATAGATAAGGTCAATACTATCTTAGATATTGAAAATTGGGAAAGAGTAGAGAATATAGATAAAGACATTAATCCTATATATACCTTAGAATTATACTACAATACCACGAAGCAAGATGCAAACGATGATATACAAGAGATTACTATTTATAGTAATGGAGAATATGCTTCATTTTTTACTACTTCATCAGGAATGGGATTAAAACAAAATTATAAAACTAATATTGATATTACGGAATTAATAGGTAAATGATAATTTAGTAACTCTAATTTGTGGCAGACAGTTTTTTGATAAAACTGTCTGTTTTTCCTTTTTAATCATAATTGATAATAGAGAATGGCCCATACCTAAGTATTCCAGTACGGATATATGAAATCTGCAATTTAGCATCATGAGTAATTCAATTATTGAATGACATACTGTTAAATACAAAATAATCAGGTAAACCAATATTTGTAACAAGATGCTTTGAAGCAGGCATACAGCCGAAAACAGTGCAGAAATATCTAGGTCATGCTACATTGTAAATAACAATGGATTTATATACGTATGCATTAGGTATATTGTGTAAGTCCAATATGCCCTTAAATTTTGGGAAAAGTAGTGTGAAAGACTAAGAAATATGCTAAAATAACAGAAATAAATGATTTTGAAATTTATGTAAAGAACGGAGATGATGCTTTTGGGGACAATTATTTGGGGGATTTTGTGTGGGAGTGTATTTCTTATAGGGTGTTTTCTATTTGCTTTTGCGGTATTTAAGCTTATACATTCAACTTTATATATAGGAGAAGTATGTGATATAGAAATTGTAGGTAGAACGAAAGTAGATGAGGTGGTATTTCATCTTATAACAGAGTATGAGGGAAAAATGATAAAAGTCGAGCCACTAAATAGATTGACAATATTGCCATTTTTTGAAAAGACACAGTTGAAAAGATTTGAAAGGAAATATATGGGAAAACAGATGAAGATATACATTAGTACAGATGGTTCTTCCTATTTGAAACGATTTTTACCACGTTATTTTTTTATGAGTATATTTTGGATGGCGCTGGGTATATTTGTTTTTTTCGTTCCTTATATAAGCAGTTAATTTTAGAATTGACTGTGATAATGTAATGAGAATATAAAAATTATGTTGACTAAAAATTCAAATTTTGTGAGGTGATTATTATGATAGATATTTCTGCATGGACAGACAAGTTTTTACAAACTTTAACTCAGAACTTCGGAGAGCGGATATGGTTTGTCGGATTACAGGGAAGTTACGCTCGTGGTGAAGCAACGGAAACAAGTGATATTGATATGGTTGTAATACTTGATGAGGTCTCTGTTTTGGATATTCAAAAATATAATGCTATGTTAGATACGTTATCCAATCGAGAACAGATTTGCGGTTTCCTGTCAGGAAAACAAGAACTTTTACATTGGGAACCATCTGACCTTTTCCAATTTTATAACGATACAAAGCCAATCAAAGGAAGTCTTGATGAATTATTGGTACTGCTTGATACGGCTGCTGTAAACAGAGCAATTAAAATTGGGGTATGCAATATCTATCATGGCTGTGTACATAATATGCTGTACGAAAAAAGTGAGGAAATTTTGAGAGGATTATATAAATCAGCTTCTTTTGTTGTACAGGCAATCTGTTTTAAACAAACAGGAAGATATGTTTGTCAACAGAAAAAATTGCTTCAAATAGTTGAGCCAGATGAGCAAGTGATTGTTCATACATTCTTGGAATTAAAGAGCGGAGGTCTGACTAATTTTCAAAAGATGTCAGAAACTCTGTTTGAGTGGTCTAAGAAGTGGATTACAGAATAATTTGAGGGGGAAAAATATTTTGGTTATATTGCAGATTGACGAAAATAATGTAGATGAAACAGCGACGTTAGTTGCTGACTTTCGAGTGGAATTAAATTCTTATAAAGGCATAGAAGCTCGACCGGATATTCAAGAAGGAAAAGAAGATTTGCTTTATTTTTTAAAAGCTCAATATCCTGTTTTTGTTGCAAAAGAGGATGGAAAAGCTGTCGGATATCTTGTATGCAGGATTGAAGATGAGGTTTTATGGGTAGAACATCTTTTTGTAAGCCATGATTATAGAAGAAAAGGTATTGCTTCTTTGCTGTTTCAAAAAGCAGAAGAAATTGCCGAGTCAATGGGACAGGAAACCGTTTTTAATTATGTGCATCCCAATAATGACAGAATGATAGAATTTTTACGCTCAAAAGGCTATACAGTATTGAACTTGATTGAAATCCGAAAGCCTTATAAAGATGAGAAAATCAGCACTACGATTAAGGTGGATAAGCATACGTTTGATTATTAAGAGGATTTTCTGAGGAAATGGCCAATTCTCCAGCTGTTCGATTGTCAATTTGTGTGTTCTAAGATAAAATTGGAATACGGAGGTGGTAGAAATGTTTGAAATTGACAAGCAAAGGTTTGGAAAATTTGTGGCGGAGCTGCGGAAAGAGAAAGGTGTTACTCAGAAAGAGCTTGCAAAAGAATTATTTATATCAGATAAAGCAATTAGCAAGTGGGAAACCGGAGTGAGTATACCGGATACAGCCTTATTAGTTCCATTGGCAAATTTATTAGGTGTTTCTGTTACGGAACTTCTAATGTGCGAAAAAATGGAACAAGGTGATACATTAGAAACAGATAAGGTGGAAAAGATTGTTAAAACGGTAATTACTTATTCAGAAGAAAATCCCAAAAGAGCATATCAAGAGAAAAGTCACCAAAAATGGATTGCTCTATATATTTTATCTTTTTTAGCAGGCAGTGTTGGAACTTTTTTTAATGGTATAACAAAGCGACCATGCTTAGAAATATTAGGAATAACATTGCTTTTGTATGCTATATTTGGAGGATACTTTTGTTGTTTTGTAAAAATTAAGTTGCCTCGATTTTATGACGAAAATAGTGTCAATTTTGTACATGATGGTGCATTTCGTATGAATATGGTAGGTGTTAAATTTAATAATCGTAATTGGAAATATATTGTAAGGACAACCCGTATTTCTATGTGTTTATCCATGATAAGCTTACCTATTATCAATTTTTTTATGGGAAGTATAATGCCAAAAGGATGGAATAGTAGTGGAGCAGCCATATTATTAGTAACATTTTTTTGCAGCATTTTTTTTCCCATGTATATAATGGGTAAAAAATGTGAATGAGAAGTATATGTGAATATAGATGTAATAGTGAGAAACCGGAATAATGATAAAACAGGAGGAGAGGAAAATGAAAAAAATCCATGGTATTGTTTTAGCTATAATCGGAATTATAGCAGCATTATTTGGTATTGTGTTAAGGCTAAAAGAAAATACAGCCATATCTATTATTGGCGGTGCAGATGGACCGACTTCTATTTATGTTGCCGGCAAAATCAGCAATGTTCCGGTGACAATTAGTGTTATTTTGGGTATTGTTTTACTGGTAATTGGTGTTTTCGTAATTATAAGAAACTATAAGAAAAAATAAGAATTTATTGGAGAAGGAAAGAAAATGAATGTGAATGAATATCAAACATTAGCAATGACTACACTCAATCCGGAACTTGATAAAAGGGAAGTTTTAATTAACAGTGTAATGGGATTGTGCGGAGAAGCAGGAGAAGCCATTGACATTGTGAAAAAGTGGATGGCGCAAGGACATGAATTAGAGAAAGAACATTTGAAAAGCGAGCTTGGCGATATTGCGTGGTATTTAGCGGAGGCGGCTACGGCGTTAGATATTTCTCTTGAGGAGGTTTTTCAGGCGAATATTGATAAACTGAAAAAGCGATATCCTAAAGGTTTTGATGCTGAAAAGTCATTGGTTAGATTAAAGGGAGATATATAAATTTTGATTTAGAGAATGGAATTTGGCATCACTAGCAGGTTAAGCAAAGCGGTGTAAGGTGAATTTCATTTTTTTCTCTAAAATACAAAATTATAGGGTGCAGCAGACAGTTTTTAGTAACTGTCTGTATTTTTTTATCATAGTTGAGAGTAGTATCATTCAGGACTTGACATAGAGGAATTACTGGATTTCAGCCATTATTGTAAAAAATGAATTTTAGAGATTATTAGAATAAGGTGAGATATTGTGCCTGAAATCCGTAGTATAAAGGTAAGAGAGAAGGGAGGAATGAGTTATGAAATCAAAAATATTGTTCGTATGTATGGGAATTGTTTTATCTTTGGCAGGCTGTGGAAGCAAAGAAATCGAAATTGCTGAAGCAATGGGGTGTTATACGATTGATGTGTACTCATATGAAGAACTGGCAGGAAATGCGGATTATGTTATGATAGGAAAAGTGGTGGATGAGTTAGGGGTTGATTATAAATGGCCTGTCATGAAGGAAAATGAAGATGGTACACAGACAGAATTAACCAAACCATATACAAAATACAGCGTTGAGGTGATAGAGAATTTAAAAGGAGAACTCTCTCAGGAAGAACCAATAATCATAACAAAAAAAGGTGGAATAACAAAGGACGGAAAATTTTGTGACCTGTATGAAAGTGATACTTTACCAGTAGAAGGAAATGAATATGTATTTTATGTTTATGCACAGGAAGACGGAAGAAATTTAGTTTCCGGTCCCAATTCTTCCATTCCATTAAGTGATAATCACAAAGAGTTATCTACGATAAGTGAAGAAGCTATGCTGGATAGAGAAAGCATTTTGGAAAAAGTAAGAAACGGAGTTGCAAATCAAATTGATACAGGCAGTGAAAAAGGAATTTCAAAAGATGATGCTTCTGTAAAGTAGATAAATAGGCATTACGAAAGGTGGGAGATATAGACTCTCACCTTTTTGTGTAGGGAGGTCAATAAAAGCAGATGAATGATTGGGATAAAATGTGGTATAATGTTTGCACGTGATAATGTTTACAAAATAGGAGATGAGAACGTATGTGGTTTGTTTTTGCTTTATTATCTGCAATTTTCGCAGCGCTTACTTCAATCCTTGCAAAAGTGGGAATTAACGGAGTAAATTCTAATCTGGCAACAGCAATCCGAACTGTTGTTGTGGTAATTATGGCGTGGGGAATGGTTTACTTGACGAATACACAGCACGGAATAAGTGGAATAAGCAGAAAAAGCTGGATTTTTCTTATTCTTTCAGGGCTTTCCACAGGAGCATCATGGCTGTGCTATTACAGAGCACTGCAAATAGGAGAGGCATCGAAGGTTGTGCCTGTTGACAAGTTAAGTGTGGTAATTACAATTATTTTGGCAGTAATATTTTTACATGAAAAGCTCACCATAAAGTCCCTTATAGGCTGTGGACTGATTACCATAGGAACATTATTTATGGTAATGTAAAGAGCGTTTCAAAAAAACAGATGAACATAACTTCAAAATGTGGTAGAATACCCCATTATACAAATGTGAAAAACAGAAGGGGAAATCAATGTTAATAGAATACATATTTTATATTGCATTAGGCTATTTGTCAGGAAGTCTGATGTTTAGATATGCAGTACCGAAGCTTATAAAAGGAATAGATGTGAGAAAAGAAAGCAGTGACGGAAATCCGGGAACTGCCAACGCATTTCTTTGTGGTGGAGCTTTGTGCGGAATTTTAGTTTTGCTAGGAGATATTTTGAAGGGATTATTGCCCGTATACATGGCAGGAAAACATTTGGGAACAGAGTTTATGGGCTTTGCGCTTATTATGGCAGCGCCGGTATTTGGCCATGCTTTTCCCTTAGCAGGAGGAAAGAAAAACGGAGGAAAGGGAATTGCGGTTTCCTTTGGAGTGCTTATTGGTTTATATCCGTTCTTGACAAATTTGTGGCTTTTGATTTTCTGGTATCTGCTGTTTTCTGTGGTTATTCGGATTAACCCGCACAGCTATAGGACGCTGATTACCTATATTTGTTGGACAGTCAGTGCCTTGATTTGTAAGGTGGCGCCCGCTTTGTGTATAGGAAATATGTTGATTTCCTTTGTGATTGTAGATAAGCATAGCGCAGATTTAAAGAACAGAAAAGAAAGACAAATATGTTTTGGAATTAGGAGAGCAAATCGATGAAGGTTTTAATTTTATCCTGTAAAACAGGAGGCGGACATGATGCAGCAGGATTGGCAATGAAGGAGGCGCTGGAAGCAAAAGGACATGAAGCAATTTTGTTGGATTATCTTACCTTAGCGGGACAAAAAGTGTCTCAGACAGTGGGAGATGTGTATGTAAATACGGTAAAAACAGCGCCTCATGTTTTCGGAGCAGTTTATAAGCTGGGCATGGTAATCAGCAGGATAACGAAGAAATCTCCTGTCTATTATGTCAATGCAAAAATGGGAAAATATTTGCAGAAATATTTGGAAGAAGAAAAATTTGACGCTCTTTTAATGCCTCATTTATACCCTTCGGAAACCCTTACTTATATGAAAAGACAGGGGATAGAATTGCCGTTGATGGCAGCGATTATGACAGATTATACCTGTATTCCTTTTTGGGAAGAAACCAGGTGTGATTACTATATAGTACCTCATGAGGATGTTGCAAAGGTTTGTGAAAAGCGTGGAATACCGGAAGAAAAGCTGCTTTCCATAGGTATTCCGGTCAGTGATAAATTTACAAAAACAGCGGAAAAATCTAAGGTGAGAGAGCACTTAAAACTACCGAAGGACAGAAGACTTTTTCTGGTGATGGGCGGCAGTATGGGAGCCGGTGATTTGGAAAAACTGACGATGCAGTTAGAAAAAAGAATGGAAGCTTCCGATGGAATTATTGTGATTTGTGGGAATAATAAGAAGATTTTCCAGAAGATGAAGAAGGATTATCAACACCATGAAAATATACAGATTGTGGGACAGACAAAGCAAATGTCTTTGTATATGAAAGCCTGTGATATTCTGTATACAAAGCCGGGTGGATTGACTTCTACCGAGGCGGCAGTTTCCGGTATTCCGATTGTACATACTTCACCCATACCGGGATGTGAGACAGAAAATAAGAAATTTTTTGTGAAATACGGAATGTCCATTGCACCGAGAACTGTGGAGAAACAAGTGGAAAAGGGAATAGAACTTTTGAATAATCCGGAAAAAATTCAGGAGATGAAAACAGCACAAAAGATTTATGTAGATAAAAATGCAGCGCAGAAAATTGTAGAACTGTTAGAAAAACATAGTATAAAAAAATAAAGCAAGGAGTAAGAAAGACTGTTATTTGGCAGTCTTCTTTTAATTCCACGGAAAAATTTTTCTTATGAAATTAAATACTTGACAAATCAATTATAAGAAATTAAAATATCAGTTGACTTATCAAGAAAGGAGCGGATTATGGAAAACAGAGCTTTGGGTAAGAGCATTGCGATTTTGCATCGCAGAGAACAGAAATATATGATTTCAAAAATGAAAGAGCTGGGAATAGGTTATTCCGGTTATAATTTTCTGCTTTACTTGGAAATTCATTCAGGAAGCAGTCAGAAGGAAATGTGTGAAGCGTTGGCAGTGGATGAGGCTCTGGCAGTCAGAACAATGAAACGGCTGGAAGAGACAGGTTTTATTATCCGCAAAAAATCGGAAAAAAACGGAAGATGTTACGAAATCCATCTGACAGAAAAGGGGGCAGGCACCGTTCCAAAGCTGAGAACGTTTTTGTTTCAGTGGTGGAGTCAGGTAACCCAGTGTTTAACAGGAGAAGAAAAGGACATTTTGCTGTCAAGCCTTGAGAAAATGGCAGTACAGTCAGAAGATGTTTTAAAAGACATAGAAGAAAAGAAAGGCGTGTGAGTATGGAAAATAAAAATACAAATCCTCTGGGAACAGAGAAAATCGGAAGCTTACTGATGAAGTTTGCAATCCCCAGTATTATTGCAATGCTGGTCAGCTCCCTTTACAATATTGTAGACCAGTTTTTTATTGGACAAAGCGTGGGAATGTTGGGAAACGCAGCTACAAACGTAGCCTTTCCTCTTACCATTACCTGTACTGCATTGGCGCTTCTGTGCGGAATTGGAGGCGCAGCTAATTTTAACCTTGCAATGGGAAGGAAGGAGAAGGAAAAAGCGGTTTCTTTTGCAGGAGGAGCCATTGGCATGATGCTTCTGGCAGGTGTGGTTCTTACGATTGTGGTAACGCTGTTTTTAAAACCTATGATGTTTGCTTTTGGAGCAACCGATAATGTGTTGGATTATGCACTGACTTATACGGGAATTACGTCTTTGGGATTTCCTTTTCTTATTGTAACCACAGGTGGAAGTAATCTTATCAGGGCAGACGGAAGTCCAAAATATTCCATGATTTGTACATTGGCAGGAGCGATTATCAATACAATTTTAGACCCGTTATTTATCTTCACCTTTGATATGGGAATGGCAGGTGCGGCATGGGCAACCATTATCGGACAGGTAGTTTCAGGAATTATGGTTTTGGGCTATCTGGCAAAGTTTAAAACAGTGCACATTCCGCTGAAAGCGCTGCTGCCTTCTAAGGCGTCATGGCTTCCGATTTTAACTCTTGGAATTGCTCCGTTTTTTAACCAGATGGCAATGATGATTGTGCAGATTGTCATGAACAACACCTTAACTTATTATGGCGGACAATCCTCTTACGGAAGCGAAATTCCCATGGCATGTGCGGGAATTATATCAAAAGTAGGTATGATTTTCTTTGCGATTGTTATTGGAATTTCTCAGGGAATACAGCCGATTATCAGTTTTAATTATGGTGCGGGAAACGGAAAACGAGTAAAAGAAACTTATAAAAAAGCGCTCACGGCAGCCATTCTTATTTCCACGGCAGCGTTTCTTTTGTTTCAAATTTTTCCGAGAGAAATCATTTCTGTTTTCGGTTCGGGAAGCGAAGAATATTTTACTTTTGCAGAGAAATTTTTCCGTATTTATTTGTTTTTCACCTTTATTAACGGAATACAGCCGATTACTGCAAATACCTTTACATCTATCGGAAAATCGGGAAAAGGCGTGTTTCTTTCTCTTACAAGACAGATTATTTTTCTGCTGCCTTTGTTGATTATCCTTCCGATTTTCATGGGAATTGACGGTGTTATGTATTCTGCTCCCGTAGCGGACGGAATTGCAGCAGTATTTTCTGCTTGGTTTATGTGGAAAGAATTTAAAATTATAGACAAACAAATGCCAAATTAAATACATATTAATTAGAAGAGACTGCCGTATGGGATATCATTTCCGATGCGGCAGTCTTTTGGCTGTTTACAGTGATTTTTCAGTGTTTAGATACTTCTTTAATGTGTTTCTGACGCCTCCCGGGGAAGCAATTTCTTCTATAAACATTTCTTCGATTTTTTCTCCAATTCCTGCTTTATATAAATCTACTCCGAAAATGGAAGCATCTGAAAGAATGGGTTTTAATTGACCGCAATAAGACTTTGGATTTCCTATCTCGATGCCTCTGAGTGATTGCGTCAGCATGGGAAGCATAGGGTCGGGAGAAAGTTCAAAGGGATTTCCTTTATCATCTACACCTATAAGGTATCTGCACCATCCTGCAATGGCAAGAGGAATAGCGGTTAGTTTGCTTGCAGTTCCGTATTTTTCAACGTAGGCCTTGATGGTTTCACCGTAGCGAATTCCTACTTTTTGTGAAGTATCGGTTGCGATACGCTGCGGGGTATCCGGCATAAAAGGATTGGGAAACCGGACATTGATAACCTCATCTGCAAAGGCAGAGGGAGACAAGATACCGGGGTCTGTAACCACAGGCATGCCTTCAGTTAATCCGATTTCATGCACGAATTTGCTCAGCTCGCAGTCCTTCATTTCATCTGCAATCGAGGTATAACCCAGAAGGCAGCCATATACAGCTAAGGCTGTATGGAGAGGGTTCAGACAGGTGGTTACCTTCATTCGCTCCACTTTATTTACAGTGTCTCTGTCTGTGAGATAAACACCTGCTTTTTCCAAAGGAGGTCGGCCGTTTGGAAAACTGTCTTCGATTACCAGATATTGCGGAGCTTCTGCATTTACAAAGGGAGCAATGTAAGTTTTTTTAGAAGTAATCACAGGCTTCATATTTTCTACACCGCTTCTTTCCAAAGTCTTACAGACGGAGTCAGCAGGTCTTGGCGTGATTTTATCAATCATGGTCCAAGGGAAGGAAACTCGCTTCTCATCCGAAAGATAGGACAGAAATCCTTCCTTTACAGAACCCTTTTCCTGCCATTCTTTTGCCGTATCTAAAACAGCTTTTTGCAGTTTTTCACCGTTATGGGAACAGTTATCCATAGATACAAGGGCGAGGGGCGCCTGATTGGCTTTGTAACGTTTGTAAAGCAAGGCGCATACAAAGGATATGGCAGAGCTTGAACCTTTTAGGGCATACCCTTTTTCTGTAATGGTAAAAGAAACCATCTGCAAGGAAGGATTGATAAAAATTTCTTCTAAACGCTTCCAATCTTCCGGAAAATCAGGGCTTGCTTTGTAAGCCTCCGCAAGCGAGCCCAGCACCTTTTTATCCATAGAACCATTTGATTTTAAAGTGACAGCCAGCACCAGATTGTCAAAGGGCTTATAGATTTTATCAATAACATCAAAATCAAAGGTTTCCACACAGGCAATTCCTGTCTGCATTTCCCCCGCAGACAGCAGAGTGTCAGCCAGACTGCCCATGAAAATGCGGAAGATATTGCCTGCACCAAAGTGTACCCATACAGGATGTTCTTTTGTGTTTTTTCTGATTTTTTCTATATCGTAGGTAGGAAGCGCAATGTTTGCAGCCTTCCAATCCTCTTTTTTCTGAATACCGTTTAATGTTAATTGCATAGCTTATTTCTCCTCTTTTTCAATGGCTTCCCACAGACCGCACAGATAGGCAGAACCCAGCGCTCTGTCGTATAGTCCGTATCCGGGCATGGCTTTTTCACCCCACATCATTCTGCCGTGATCCGGACGGATTGGGCCGTCAAAGCCTGTATCATGAAGGGCTTTCAGAAATTTGTATATGTCAAAAGCTCCGTCAGAGCTTAAATGAGCGCTTTCCTCAAAATCACGCATACCGTCATTAAAACGGAGATTTCTCACATGAGCAAAGTGAATTCTGCCCTTCAGCATGTGAATAGTATCAAGCAAATCATTATTCAGGTTTGTTCCGTAAGAGCCGGTACAGAAGGTAATTCCGTTGTGCTTATTAGGAACCATATCCATCATACGCTTTAAATTTTTCTGTGTGGAAATAATACGGGGAAGTCCGAAGACACTCCAAGAGGGGTCATCGGGATGAATTGCCATGTTAATATCATATTTGTCACAGGCAGGCATAATGGCTTCCAGAAAATATTTTAAATTGGCGAACAGGCGGTCTTCGTCAAAGTCTTTATATAGGGTAAAGAGCTCCTTTACCTTTTCCATGCGCTCCGGTTCCCAGCCGGGCATGACAGAACCATTCATATCATTTTTGATGGTTTCAAACATTTTCTCAGGCTCTAATTCATCAATTTGTTTTTGGCTGTAAGCCAGAACCGTAGTACCGTCTTCTCGTTTTCTGTCAAGCTCTGTTCTTGTCCAGTCAAATACAGGCATGAAATTATAGCAGACTGTATGAATGTCTGCTTTTCCCAGATTTTCCAGTGTTTTTATATAATTCTCAATATCTCTGTCTCTGTCAGGCGAGCCGGTTTTAATGGCATCGCTGACGTTGACGCTTTCAATGCCTGCCAGATGCAGACCGGCATCCTCAATTTCATTTTTCATAGCCAGAATTTCATCCAAGGTCCAGACTTCACCGGGGAGTTTTTCATAAAGTGTGGTAATAATGCCTTTTACATAACAAATCTGACGAATTTGCTCTAACGTAACGGTATCGTACTTTTTGCCATACCATCGCATTGTCATTTCCATAATCTGTGTTCCTCTCTTTTTGCGTACTTTACAGTTAGTATGATAAAAATATTGAAAAAAATACAAAATTACGGAAGCATTGTGGATGTTGATATTGATAGAAGTATAAGAGAAACCGCCTCATTAGGAAGCTGTGTAATGCTTCTTAATGTGGCGGTCTTTTATTTTGTATTTAGCTTTTAATGATTAGTTATCTTCCTCTGTCATAGTGTATACCTGACGTTTTCTTGCCATTTCATCGCTTGCCAGATATTCGTCATAAGTGGTAATCTTGTCGATTAAAACACCGTTTGGAAGAATTTCCATAATACGGTTTGCGGTTGTCTGAACAATCTGGTGGTCATGAGAAGCAAAGAGCAGAACGCCCGGGAACTTAATCATACCGTTGTTCAAAGCTGTAATAGACTCCATATCTAGATGGTTGGTAGGCTCATCTAAGATTAAGATATTCGCACCGGAAATCATCATTTTGGAAAGGAGACATCTTACTTTTTCACCACCGGAAAGTACACGGACTTTTTTCACACCGTCTTCACCGGGGAAGAGCATACGTCCAAGGAAACCACGTACATAAGTAGCATCCTTAATTTCAGAATAACCGGTGAGCCAGTCTGCAATAGTTAAATCGTTATCAAATTCTTTTGTACTGTCTTTTGGGAAATATGCCTGAGAAGTAGTAACGCCCCATTTGTAAGTACCTTCATCCGGCTCCATTTCACCCATTAAAATTTGGAATAATACAGTTTTGGCACGTTCATTTCCGCCGACAAAAGCTACTTTATCATCATGCCCTAAGGTGAAAGTAATATTATCTAAAACTTTTACACCATCGATGGTTTTTGAAAGTCCTTCTACCATCAAGACTTCATTTCCGATTTCACGGTTTGGACGGAAGTCAATGTAAGGATATTTACGGCTGGACGGACGCATATCATCTAACTGAATTTTTTCCAAAGCACGTTTTCTGGAAGTAGCCTGTTTTGATTTGGAAGCGTTAGCAGAAAATCGGGAAATAAATTCCTGAAGCTCTTTAATCTTTTCTTCCTTCTTACGGTTAGCTTCCTTCATCTGTTTGATTAAAAGCTGGCTGGACTCATACCAGAAGTCATAGTTTCCGGCATAGAGCTGGATTTTACCGTAGTCGATATCTGCAGTATGTGTACAAACCTTGTTTAAGAAGTAACGGTCATGAGATACTACGATAACGGTGTTTTCAAAGTTAATTAAGAATTCCTCAAGCCATTCAATAGCATCTAAATCCAAGTGGTTGGTAGGCTCGTCAAGGAGCAGGATGTCAGGATTACCGAAAAGCGCCTGAGCAAGGAGAACCTTAACTTTCTCGCTTCCCTTTAAGTCAGACATCAGGGAATAGTGTAAATCTGTATCAATACCCAGACCGTTTAAAAGCATAGCCGCATCGGACTCTGCTTCCCAGCCGTTCATTTCTGCAAATTCACCCTCTAATTCACTGGCACGGATACCGTCTTCGTCTGTGAAATCTTCTTTTGAATAAATCGCTTCTTTTTCCTTCATAATATCATAAAGACGCTGATTTCCCATAATAACAGTATCCAGAACAGGATAGGAGTCATATTTAAAGTGGTCCTGCTGTAAAAAGGACAAACGCTGTCCGGGAGTAATGGTAATGTTACCATTTGTGGTTTCCAGCTGTCCTGAAAGGATTTTCAAAAAGGTAGATTTACCTGCACCGTTAGCACCTATCAAACCATAACAGTTGCCTTCTGTAAATTTAATATTAACATCTTCAAACAGTGCTTTCTTTCCAATTCGTAAAGTAACATTATTTGCTGCAATCATGTTCTAATTTTCCCTCACTTATTTTATAAAACAATTTTTATGATTTCTGCGTAATCTCTTTTATTGTACCTGAAAACAGGGAATTTGCAAGTGTTTCTTACGAAAAATACTTGATTAAAGGAGTACAGATTGATATAATAATGCTCTGAATAAGAGTAATTATCTAATTATAATAAAGAAATACAAAGATAAAGAGGGGAAATATTCCATGTTAATTACAAGAGAATGTGACTATGGCGTGCGTATTATTCGAGCGCTGGCCAATGGAGATAAAATGTGTGTGCATCAGATATGCGAGCAGGAGGATTTAACACCTGCCTTTGTCTATAAAATCTTAAAAAAGCTGGAAAAGAAGGAAATTGTAAAATCTTTTCGTGGAAGCAACGGGGGCTATGCTTTGAAAAGCTCTGTAAAGGAGCTGACTTTGCTGGATATTTATCTGGCAGTAGACCCGGAGTTTTATATGATTGAATGTATGAACCCGCAAAAGCCCTGTACGCATAATCAATCGGATTGCGGGTGTGCCGTGCATAGAGAACTGGCAAGAGTGCAGCAGATTTTATTGACAGAATTAAAAGCACATTCCATTGCGGAAATTATCGGACTGGAAAAGGAATAGAAAATCGGATTTGTTTTTTTAGAAAAACATTATGCTTTCTTTGGTTTTAGAAATAGACATGCCCTTGAAATCGTGCTATAATTTAATATAGACTTCGGGAGCGAAGTGAAATATTGTTGAAAACAATTTTCAAGGAGGAAAATAAAATGGCTAGAAAGATGAAAACCATGGATGGTAACCATGCAGCAGCTCATGCTTCTTATGCGTATTCTGATGTAGCGGCTATCTATCCTATCACCCCGTCATCTGTAATGGCAGAGGCAACAGACGAATGGGCAACACAGGGAAGAAAGAACATTTTCGGACAGGAAGTACAGGTTACTGAAATGCAGTCTGAAGCAGGTGCAGCAGGTGCAGTTCACGGTTCTCTGGCAGCAGGTGCTCTGACTACAACATATACAGCATCTCAGGGACTTCTGTTAATGATTCCAAACCTTTACAAAATTGCCGGAGAGCAGTTACCGGGTGTTATCAACGTTTCTGCTCGTGCATTAGCAAGCCATGCACTGTCAATCTTCGGTGACCATTCTGACGTATACGCATGTCGTCAGACAGGATGCGCAATGTTATGTGAGTCTTCCGTACAGGAAGTTATGGACTTAACACCGGTTGCTCATTGCTCTGCAATCAAAGGTAAAGTTCCATTCATTAACTTCTTTGACGGTTTCCGTACATCTCATGAAATTCAGAAAATTGAAACATGGGATTACGAAGATTTAAAAGATATGGTAGATATGGACGCTGTTGACGAATTCCGTAAACACGCATTAAACCCAAATCATCCATGTCAGAGAGGTTCTGCTCAGAACCCTGATATCTTCTTCCAGGCAAGAGAAGCATGTAACCCATACTACGATGCTTTACCGGCATTAGTACAGGAATACATGGATAAAGTAAATGAAAAAATCGGCACAAACTACAAATTATTCAACTACTACGGTGCTGAAGATGCTGAACACGTTATCATTGCTATGGGTTCTGCATGTGAAACAATCGAAGAAACAATCGATTACTTAATGGCAGCAGGCAAAAAAGTTGGTCTTGTTACAGTTCGTCTTTACAGACCATTCTGCGCTGAAGCATTAGTAAACGCTATTCCGGAGACTGTAAAACAGATTTCTGTATTAGATAGAACAAAAGAACCGGGCGCTCTTGGCGAACCATTATACTTAGACGTTGTTGCTGCATTAAAAGGTACAAAATTCAACGATACACCAATCTTCAGCGGACGTTACGGATTAGGTTCTAAAGATACAACTCCGGCTCAGATCGTTGCTGTATACGAAAACACAACAAAAGAAAAATTCACAATCGGTATTGTTGATGATGTTACAAACTTATCTCTGGAAGTTGGAGCTCCTCTTGTTACAACACCGGAAGGAACAATCAACTGCAAATTCTGGGGATTAGGTGCTGACGGTACTGTTGGTGCAAACAAAAACTCCATCAAGATTATCGGTGATAATACAGATATGTATGCTCAGGCATACTTTGATTACGACTCTAAAAAATCCGGCGGTGTTACAATGTCTCACCTTCGTTTTGGTAAGAGCCCAATCAAATCCACATACCTGATTAAACAGGCGAACTTTGTTGCTTGTCACAATCCTTCCTATGTTAACAAATATAACATGGTTCAGGAATTAGTTGACGGCGGCACATTCTTATTAAACTGTCCATGGGATATGGAAGGTCTTGAAAAACACTTACCAGGACAGGTAAAAGCATTCATCGCTAACCACAACATCAAATTCTATGTAATTGATGGTATTAAAATCGGTAAAGAAATCGGACTTGGCGGACGTATCAATACAGTTCTTCAGTCTGCATTCTTCAAACTTGCTAACATCATTCCAGAAGAACAGGCTATCGAATTAATGAAAGCTGCTGCAAAAGCTACTTACGGAAGAAAAGGTGACGCTATTGTTCAGATGAACTATGACGCTATCGATGCAGGTGCTAAACAGGTTGTTGAAATTCAGGTTCCAGAAAGCTGGAAAGATTGTGCTGATGAAGGTTTATTCATGGCTCATGCTGAAGGCGGACGTCAGGATGTTGTTGATTTCGTAAACAATGTTCAGGCTAAAGTAAATGCTCAGGAAGGTAACACATTACCTGTATCTGCATTTAAAGATTATGTTGATGGTACAACTCCATCTGGTTCTTCTGCTTACGAAAAACGTGGTATCGCAGTAGACATCCCAGTATGGCAGCCAGAAAACTGTATCCAGTGTAACCGTTGTGCTTATGTTTGTCCTCATGCAGTTATCCGTCCAGTTGCTATGACAGATGCTGAAGTAGCAGCAGCTCCGGAAGGAATGAAGACATTACCTATGACAGGTATGGCTGATTACAAGTTTGTTATGACTGTATCTGCTTATGACTGTACAGGATGTGGTTCTTGTGCAAATGTCTGCCCAGGTAAGAAGGGTGCAAAAGCTCTTGTTATGGCAAACATGGAAGAAAATGCAGGAGAACAGAAATTCTTCGATTATGGTGTAACATTACCAGTAAAAGAAGATGTTGTTGCTAAATTTAAAGAAAATACAGTAAAAGGTTCTCAGTTCAAACAGCCATTACTTGAGTTCTCAGGAGCTTGTGCTGGTTGTGGAGAAACACCTTACGCTAAATTAATCACACAGTTATTTGGTGACAGAATGTACATTGCAAACGCAACAGGATGTTCTTCTATCTGGGGTAACTCCTCACCATCTACACCATATACTGTAAATGCAAAAGGACAGGGTCCAGCATGGTCTAACTCTCTGTTCGAAGATAACGCTGAATTCGGATACGGTATGTTATTAGCTCAGAAAGCTATCCGTGGCGGATTAAAAGAAAAAGTTGAGTCTGTAATGGCTTACGAAGGATCTTCTGAAGAAGTAAAAGCTGCTTGTCAGGAATGGTTAGATACATTCGGAAGCGGAATTACAAACGGTGCGGCAACAGATAAATTAGTTGCAGCATTAGAAGGTGTTGACTGTGACGTATGCAAAGACATCGTTAAGAACAAAGACTTCTTAGCTAAGAAATCTCAGTGGATTTTCGGTGGTGACGGTTGGGCATACGACATCGGTTTCGGTGGTGTTGATCACGTGTTAGCTTCCGGACAGGATATCAACGTAATGGTATTCGATACAGAAGTTTACTCCAACACAGGTGGACAGTCTT